>JAESFU010000072.1_pt1 | contig 202884 bp, 168 predicted proteins | sample 9269461 | NCBI WGS metagenome assembly JAESFU01 (sample SAMN14502556, study PRJNA617107) | algae metagenome | isolation source: Stenomitos rutilans HA7619-LM2 and co-occurring heterotrophs from cave walls | place: USA: Waikapalae cave, Hawaii | collected 2009-07-28 | reverse complement strand
AAAGGCGAAATTGCGGCCCATTGAGGGTCGGTCAGTTTGCTGAACTGTTTGGTCATCACTTTGCTGCTTGGTCGCTACAAAGTTGACACGACTCTCAATCTTTCTCAATTCCCCAACACGTTCTTAGGAAATATATGTTTAAATACTTTGAAAGAGATTTCTACAGGCATTATCAAGCGCGAGTTAGAACTAAGCCTCAGGAAAATTTATGGTCTATATGGTTTGGCGATTCAAAACTTTTTTGGGGTATATTAATTTCTCCAAGATTTTATGGTGATTCTTGGGGTAATAAACCAGCGGATATTAGAAAAGTTAGTTTTGATTATTGGACAATCAATCATATTTTATCAACAGGATTTGTAGATCCTGAAAATAGTAAAATTAAGTATTTTAGAAATTTAGAGGACTTGATTGATTTTTACGAATCAATTCTAAAAAGAATATCAAATTCTATATATGAAAAGAAAGTATTCGATTTTTATTGTGAGTATCTAAGGAACTCTTCTTCTCCATTAAGCGAACCGTTTTTGATCCCTGAGTTTAGGTATGCAGGTCTTCAAAAACAACATAAGTATAGGTTAGATTTTACTATCTTGAACTCAAGTACAGGAGAAAGAATTGGCTTTGAGTTTAGCCCTCAATCCACACATATGGCGATTTCAGGTATTTCCGTAAAAACTCAGATACAGCTAAATCAAGATTTATTAAAACAGTGGAACAAAGAAATGGACAAGAGAAATAGCTATTTTGAAGAATATGCTATTACTACAATAACTTTTACTGACGATAAGCTGAAAAACTTTGATGAATGCCTTGAAACTATGAAATATTATCTGTCGAAAAGAAATACGGGTAAGAAGGATATTCAAGAATTAGTGAATGATATATTAAGCATGAGACATTAAAAACTAATATAAAACATTTTATGAATCGATATATTCTGATTGCAAGTTATTCACGTCGGAAAAGTATTTGTAGAGTGGAACGCGGCCACCGTAGATAATTTCATTAATTATCTACGGTGGCCGCGTTCCATTTATTCTAATCAATAACTATCATTCTGCACTAAATACCCCGGCAGGTTAGACGCTCCGTCGATGGCTGTTTGCGGAATTGGAAAAATGCGCTTCAACTTGTCCGTATTGGTTTTTTCCGTCCACGTTCCTTCGTACTTGCCAAAGCGAATCATGTCGGTCCGGCGCACCATTTCCCAGTAGAGTTCAAAGCCGCGTTCGCGATACAGCAAGTCTATGTTCATAGCCGACAGGGCAGGAGGGGGCGTTGTAACTGTCCGGGCGGCTCTAACCAGGTTGACATCGGCTAAAGCGCTGGCGGCATCGTTGCTCTTACGTAGTTTGGCTTCGGCCCGCATCAGGTAGATGTCAGCTAACCGGAGAATGACAATGTCCGCTTCGCCGAAATTCCGGCCACTCGCCGACTTTTTGCTGAACTCATATTTCTCAACCCGATAACCCGTATTGTAGTTGCTTCCGGGAACGGTGAAATCAATCTGTTCCGTGAAATCAACCGCCAGTGTGGGTTTATTTCGGGTGTCATGGTAGAGTTTGGCCACTTTAAACTTCCCATCCGGGCATTTCAAAAACACCCCATTCCGGCGAATCAGGCCGTATTGCTGCCCCCGCAGAATACCCCGGTTAATGTTGAAATCGGCTTCGGCTACGCACGAATCGGCTGGATTTGAATAAATGGACAGATTCTGTTTGTAGAACCGGGGGTCAACCGTCGGGTCTTTGGGTGCATAAGCGTTCACCCAGGTGCGGTAGTAATCGGGCGTGATGGCGGGTCCGTCGGTGCCGTTCGCGTTGGGATACGCCGGTATGGGGAACTGATCGCCGGATAACGAAAAATACGCCATGCGGTTGTGCCCGTTCAAATCGGCCCGCTGATCGACCGCAAAAATCAGTTCTTTGTTGTCGTGGTTATCTGAGTTGAAAATCGAAAAGAAATCTTTCGACAGTTGGTATTGGCCGGAATTAATAATCTTATCGGTATACTCAATCACCTTGTCCATGTCCTCCGGCTTAAACGTAAACTGAGTAGCATACCGGTCGCGGTAAACGGCTGCGTTCAGATACAGGCGGGCCAGCAGCCCCCAAACGGCTCCTTTCGTGAGTCGGCCGGGCCCAACGGTCGTTTCGAGGTTCGGCTCCACGGCCAGAAACTCGCTTTTCAGGTATTCCACGGCCTGCTCACCCCGCAAAATAGAGGACGTAGCGCCCAGATCATCTTTCACGAACACCAGCCCGAAGAGGTCTAACGTCAGCAGTCCGTAATAAGCCCGCATACCCCGCGCTTCGGCCAGATAGGTTTTCGTAACGGGGTCGTTCAATGTCGGCAGCGCGTTGATGGCCGAAATTGCCCGCGACGTACCCTGTAAAATAAAGTTCCAGGTGTTCCGTAGGTTCGGATCAGTGCTGGTGTACGTGTGCTGGTGCATGGCTAAATAAATGCCATTGTCGCCCCAGTCGGTGCCGCCCCGATAGGGCAGAATGGCCTCGTCGGTCGAAATCTCCTGAATGGCGAAGTAATTGGTATGCAGGAAGATATCTGGTAGCCGGGCGTAAACGGGGGCGATAATGCCATCGGCGGCCTGCCGGTCGGTCAGTCCCGACACAGAGGCTTCATCCAGCACTTTTTCGGTTAAGTTCGTACAGCTATAGATAACAAGCAGGCTACTTAGGGCCAGCATGGAAATGAGTTTCTTTTTCATGGCTTTGTGGGTTAAAAAGTGAGGTTCAGTCCCAGTACGAACGTTTTAGCTTTCGGGTAGCTGAGGTAATCGATACCGTAGGACGAAATCCCGTTGATAGTCCGGTCGGTATTGACCTCTGGATCGAAGCCGTCATAGTTCGTTATCACGAACAGGTTTTGCCCCGTGGCCGATAGTCGAATCCCTGAAATCCACCGCTTTAGCCCAATGAGTTTAGGATTGAGATTATACCCCAGCGATACGTTATTTAACCGGAAAAAGGAGCCGTTTTTCAGATAGCGGGTCGACACCGGCGCTGAATTGTTGATTGATTCGTTGGTATACTGAATGGCTTCCGGTGTCGTGTTCAGCCCTTTCGACAGGCGGAGTTTGTAGAAGTTGGCGTTGGCCGTGTTGTCATACAGCTTGTTGCCCGACACGCCGTTGACGTTAATCGCCAGATCGAATCCTTTGTAGGCCACATTGCTGTTCAGGTTAAACTGCTTCGTCGGCAGGGCGCTTCCGGCGGCAATCCGGTCTTTATCCGTAACGATGCCATCGCCGTCCACATCCTGAAATTTGCTGATGCCCTTGTCGTCAAGACCGATGAAGTTTTTCAGGAAAAAAGTACCGATGGGTTGCCCGTTGATATAGCCGTTGATGGTGGCCGAGGTCAGGCCGGAGCCAGACGCATTTCCCGACGGAATCACGGTATAGGGCGAGTTATTCACCACGTTGTTGATGAACGTAACATTACCGCCAATGTCGAACCGGAAACCGCTCAAACTCGCGTAGCGGTAGTTCAGGTCCAGTTCAACGCCCTGGTTCGTGATGGTCATGTCGGGTACATTGGTCCAGAATGTACCCGCTGGCTGAACCGGGTCGGAGGGGATCACTTCCAGCAAAATGTTGTTCGACACCTTCCGAAAATAATCCACCGAACCCGCCAGTGCGCCTTTGAACAAGGCAAAATCCAGCCCCAAATCCGTTTGGGTCGATACTTCCCACTGAATGTCGGGATTGGCTAAGCGCGTGTAGGACGTGCCCGCCGGATAGGGGCCTGTGGCCGTAAGCGGGTAGCTGGTGGCTGCTGAGACCTGCGAGGTGAATAGTGCCTGCGTAATCTTGGACGGAATTTCCTGGTTACCGGTTCGGCCCCACCCAGCTCGCAGTTTCAGGTCGCTGAACGGCCCGGATTTCAGAAACGCTTCCTCCGAAAGTCGCCAGCCGAGCGAGAAGGAGGGGAAAATACCGTATTTATTATTCGCCCCGAATTTAGACGACCCATCGGCCCGAACGGTGGCCGTTGCTAAGTACTTATCCCGGTAGTGATAATTGACCCGACCAAAAAATGACTGGAGTTCATTCTCTAAGGCAAAGCCGGTGGGTTTATTATTCGCCAGCGTCAGGTCCTGACCCAGCCCCGGATTATAAATCGGTTCAATGGGCGAAATCGGGAATTTGTTAATGCTCGAACTGCGCTCCTGCACGTAAATTTTCTGGTATGAATGCCCCAGCAATGCCGTCAGGTTATGGTCTTCCCGGGCCAGTGTGTAGGTGAAATAGTTTTCAACCAGAATGTTCCGGTTGATGCGATAAATGGTTTCGAGTCGCCCGTCCTGCTGCGGCACTAAACTGGGCAGGGACTGAATGTCGCGCATCGAACTGGAGTTATCCACGCCCAGATTCAGCTTGTAGACTAAGTCTTTTGTGAGCTTGAATGACGGCGAAATATTGCCCACCACCCGGTTAATGGTTGTGAGGTCTTTTTCTAAGTTCAGCGTAATCAGCGGATTCGTGCCGCTCAGGTATTTAAACGGGTTACCATCGGCATCATAGGCGGGCAGAGTGGGGTTGGCCGAAATCGCACTGCCCAAAATGGTTTCGGTAGGCGGGCGCTGGTTAAAAGTATAGGAGGCCGTGAGGTTAACATCCAGATTGAGCCGGTCGTCCAATAGCTTCTGGGAAACATTGATGCGCCCCGTGTAGCGGTTCATTCGGCTGTTTTTGATGATACCTTCCTGATTCTGAACACCTAAGGAACCATAATATGTCAGCTTGTCGGACCCACCCCCAAACGACAGGTTATGATTCCAGGTATAGGCCGTGCGGGTCACCTCTTTCTGCCAGTCGGTGGAGCCTTTGAAATCGTCGAGCACACCACCCACCGCCGGAACCTGCCGCCGGTATTCATCCGCCGAAAACACGGCCAGCGGGCGCGTTAGATTGGAGATGCCGAAACTGGACGAAATATTGAACGTCGAATACCCCGCTTTCCCTTTTTTCGTCGTAATCAGCACTACCCCGTTGGCCCCGCGCGAACCGTAAATAGCTGTGGCAGAGGCATCTTTCAATACATCGATACTTTCAATGTCCTGCGGGTTCAGAAAGTTCAGCGGATTAGTGGCCCCGCCCGTGCTGGAATTGTCGAGCGCAATGCCATCTAAGACAAAAAGGGGCGTACTGCCCGTGCGAACACCACCCGGCCCACGAATCGTAATGTTCTGAGCACCACCGGGTTCGCCACTGGCGGAAGTGACATTAACCCCAGCTACTTTACCCTGTAAAAGCTGTTCCGGCGAGTTGATAATTCCTTTGTTAAATTCGGCACTTTTAATCGACTTCACCGAGCCGGTCATATCCTTTTTAGATGCGCTGCCATAGCCAATCACGACCACCTGCGACAGTTCATTTGCCGAGGCCTTCAGTGCCACGTTAATTACGCTTTGGCTGCCCACCGCAACTTCCTGCGAAACGAAGCCAATGAACCCGAAAACAAGTGTCGCATTGCCATCCGGTACCACAATTTTATAATCGCCGTTGGCATCGGTGGTGGTGCCTTTCTGTGTACCTTTTAGCACCACGCTGCATCCGGCGAGAGCTTCATTGGTCGTGGCGTCTGTAACGCGCCCGCTAACGGTCATCTCCGCAACAGGCTTGAAAGCGGGCAAAAAAGTGGTGTAGGGGCCGGGTAGCGACGAATTCCTACCGGCTGCTCCCAGGCTGACAAGGGTCAGCAGAAAGCCGATGGAGGCACCCCATTTACGGAGAAATGGCGGAGAGGAGTAAAGTAGCATCATGATAGTGTTGGTTAGATATGAGGGGTAAAATTCACCCTGCTTATTTAAATAAATTAGCAAAGCATGAATAAGAAATTAAAACTATTTAAAAAGGCAATTAACATACGGGTGATACTTGAGAAATGAAGATTATTTGTGCAGGGTTATTACGAGGAGACTGAAGTCAGTTTACTATCTGAAAAATATGTACCTTACCCCGTAGACGACATAATAAATCGCCTGATATCCAATATGATAAAAATTGTTTGTTGTGCTGCCCTATTTTCTCTGCTTTCCGTAATCGGTTTAGCCCGGCCGAAACCGGCCTCAGCGGAGACCCAGATTCGACAGGCGCTCGACTCCACTTCGGCGGGCTGGAATCGCGGTAATCTTCCTCAATATCTGGGCGCTTACACGCCGTATGCCCGGGAAATGGGACCCGACGGGCCACGGGGTGGTGTTGAGGTGATTGAGAATACTATGAAGAATGGTTTCTGGAAAACAGGTCGCCCACTTCAGATCCTGCGGTATGAGCATGTCGATGTGCGTATGCTGGGCAAAGCCAATGCGTTGGTAACGGGCCAGTATGTGCTGAGTGGCGGGGGGAAACCGGATCGAAGCGGATGGTTCACCACCGTATGGGCCAAAACGAAAGATGGCTGGCGAATGATTTTCGATCATTCCTGAAGTAAATCAGGAATGATCGAAATGTTTAGCACCAATTCTTACGCATTTTTATTTTTTGAAAAGAGTATATGTAATAATCATAAAAAGGTCCTGAATAGACACTCGTATTTTATTGGTTGAGTAATTTTTCCTCTATACCTTTTAGATGTCTTTGTAAGTGAGGTGAATTGTTATTAGCTATTAGAGTTTCCTGCAATTGCACTCTAATTTTATCTGAATCCCAACCAAGCCAAAGAAGAAATTGAACAGCAATTTCTTCTGGATAACTTGTATTCAATTGATCACTACAAATAGTCTCAATTATTGAACACTGCTCATCTTGCAATTCAGTTCTTCTCAGATAAAGTAAATTCAAAATATGTGCTCTATCAATACTGTGGGAGAGGCTGGCTAACCGGATTAAGGCTCTGGCCCAAAATCCAAAGGGATGGACAATAAGAGCATTAGCTGAATCTTTTAAGTCGCAATAAGGCCAAGGATAATCGCTTCCGGGAAGACGCGTAGTGTATTTTTTAGGCTCATTAAATTGTTCGTTCCGAATTCGATTATCTAAAATAAACAACGCTAAAAATTCATTAGGCCATACGTAATGCCTTATTGTTAAAGTATGAAGAGTGAGTTTAAAAAAGTCAGGGTCTGAACTTAAGTTTAAAAGGAAAGGTACTATTGCTTCGTTCTGTAATCCAGAGAGAATATCAAACGCCACAGGATTATGACTACGTGCTCTTTCAATAATTTGTGGTAGAACTCCTGCCTCTTCAATCGCTTTGTTTAGCGTTAATCTATCTTTAGTCAATTCAATTTTAGGCGCAGGGTCTGGTAATTTAGTAGGAATTCCCGGATACGGACCAAGATAGGGGATCGTTATTGGATACTGCCATTTTAGCAGATTTTCATCTGTCTCCGTGTCAAAAACACCTCTTTGAATGCCTACAGGAGTTAGTATCGTATCCCTCATTATCTCAACTTCTTTTTGCAGCAATTGTGGTAACCACTTTGTTGCATCAGTTGCATCTATCAGCTTAAGTGTTCCAGTCTTGCCTTCTGGCGTATGAAAATGTAGGTTAGCCCTTACCGCTCCACCACTACTTGAAAAAACTCCAGATGGTGCCATCGAAAGCGTAAACGATACGGGTCTGGGGTCTTCATTACTTAGGGCAAGAGCTGGTTTAAGCGCATGGGTTTTTTGGCAGTTATACTCAAATGGGAAACGATAATCGGCATCTGGCAATATGGCCCCACTTCTTCCTGAAAAGAGATTGCCTTTTAAATGTTCAATTGTGATACTATCTATTATAAAGGTCGTGTTTCCACGACTATTTAGCCAGATGGTACATTCCTGTATATCTTCTCCTTTAGGGGGATTAATAATTTTAGTTAAGAGAATAGCATCGTCAATAGATGGCAATACCTGAGTAGGAATAGAATTTCCGTTAAGTTTGAGAACTAAATTTTCAAGCGTTCTGGCTGCCTCATTTATGGTAAATTGCTTCGATATAGTCAAACTATGTTTTAGCCTTAGTCCATAGGGGATCGTTGATTCAGTATTCATGTTCCCTAAAAATAATGGTACGACTCGATGTTTCACTGGGTTATCTCGCGCCATAGATATTGCCGTTGCAACTTCTTCTCGTTGATAATATGCCTTTGTAGTAGTAGATGATATGATAACTACAGTTATCGAAGAGTTTTGCTGTGCATCAGCGATTTCGGTATCCCAATTGTCGCCTGGCAGCAGGCATTTGGCGTCTAAAAATACTCGAACCTGAGGCTCCAGCAGATTATATAACTTTTCAGCTATGACCTTATCGGAACTGGAATGCGCGAGGAATATATCCCATTGACGTTCTTTCATGCTTTAATCTTTATTGGTCTTTAGATAGTACAAGCATTAGTTCACTTGATTTAATTGTAATCCCTCGTCACGGTGCCCGTAATATACCCATACGGTTCGTCGGTGGCAATGAAAATCTCGTTTTTGTTCTCTACCCCGAACTGCTCCAGATTGAACAGAATGTGGTGCTTATTCGGCATTTTCAGGCTGATTTCACCTACTTCTTGATGCGCTTCCAGTACCGCCGACCCCATCGCCAGCAGCGTTTGCTGCACCGACAGGCTTTTGTGGTAGGCAAACGTTTTCAGGAGCGTTTCCCGGATTTTCGTGTGTAAGGCCGTAAAGTCGAGATCGGGTGAGGCATATGTCCAGCAGGCCTCGCACTGGGTTGCTAAGATGCGGTCGGGGGTCTCTTTTAAGGTTGTATATTGGTCTTTTATGTAGCCCTCAAAGCCCGAATCGGTGGTTTTTAGAATCAACAGGTCTTTGAGACCTGATGTAATAGTAACGCCATTAGCCGTCTGCACAATCGTGGTCGTATGTTTTTCGGAGCCACCCCCCATATAAGCATGATGATGGGCTTCTCCATCGAAGATCATTCGTCGCCACGGCAACTCGGTAATGCCAATTTTTGCCTGAGATACCTGCGGATTAGTAGCAATAAAATGATTGGCTACATACAGACCGAAGGTTTCAATGGAGTCCGTAAAGTGCTCTTTGGCCAATGCATACACCGTATTTTTCTGGGTATCGGTCGGCAGAATTTTGCTGTTATCGCCCAGTGTATGCGCCGTTTCAAAATCACCTTCCAGCGAAACGTTCACCGAAATCTGCCGGAACTCGTGGTGAGTCGGGTGCCGAATGATCTTTGACAGATTTATGGCATTCTTGCCATAGGCGTTCTTTTTCAGCGTGAGCTTCATGGTCGTTTCGGCGGTTTTCGGTAGTATTGATTCACAGTATAGGAAAAAATTAGTACAGAACAGCGACACATGATTGACTTCGCCATCAAAGGGAATCAAGTGCTTACGCCCGGCGGCTTGCAAAAAGGGGTAGTTCTGGTGAAAGGTGGCTTGATCGTTGACGTGCTGATGGAACTCACGGACGGTTTTAGCGCTGACGTAATCGACATTCAGGATAGTGTGCTAATGCCTGGCATTATTGACCCGCATGTGCATATCAACGAACCGGGTCGAACCGATTGGGAGGGCTTCGATACAGCTACCCGGGCGGCTATCGCAGGCGGGTTGACAACCGTAGTTGATATGCCGCTGAATTCGTCCCCCGTAACGACTACGACCGCAGCCTTTAACCAGAAACTGGCGGCAACGGCTGGAAAACTGCATACTAATTGTGGTTTCTGGGGTGGTCTCATCCCCGGCAATACCAATGAGATTGAACCCCTGATTGACAAAGGTGTGCTGGGTTTCAAAGCGTTTCTGACGCATTCGGGAATTGATGAGTTTCCGAACGTGACAGAAACTGATTTGCGAAAAGCCATGCCCATTATTGCCCGGCATAGCCTGCCTTTGCTGGTTCACTGTGAATTATCGACGGATGAACAATTAGCTACGGGCGATGTTCAGTCGTATAAAAACTACCTGTCATCGCGTCCAAAAGCCTGGGAAGACAACGCCATTGCGCTGATGATTCGGCTATGTGAGGAATACAATTGTCGAACGCATATCGTCCATTTGTCGTCGGCTAATTCCATCGACCCCATCGCTGAAGCAAAGCAAAAAGGCTTGCCGCTAACGGTCGAAACGGCGCAGCATTACCTGTTCTTCAATGCCGAAATCGTTCCCGACGGCCAAACGCAGTTCAAATGTGCGCCCCCCATCCGGGAAAAGGAAAACAACGACCGGCTATGGGAAGCCCTGAAACACGGCATCATCGACTTTGTGGCCACCGACCATTCACCCGCCCCACCCGATTTGAAGCAAACAGAACGTGGTGATTTCATGATGGCCTGGGGCGGCATTGCCTCCCTGCAACTGGCCCTGCCCGCTTTATGGACGGCCGCCCGGGTGCGTAGCCTTCCGGTAGAAAGGATGGCCCGATGGCTTTGCGAAAAACCGGCGCAGTTGGCGGGCTTGTCGCATCGCAAAGGGCGAATCGCTGTGGGGTATGATGCTGATCTAATCGTCTGGAATCCAGAGGAATCATTTACGGTATCCGAAGAAATGCTTTATCACCGCCATAAACTGACGCCGTATCTGAACGAAAAACTGTATGGCATAGTGGAACAGACGATTCTGGGAGGGAGGAAGGTGTTTGCCAATGAAACAATTGTAAAACTGAATACTGGAAATTTAGTGTATCCTGACAAATGAGCGATTACCGGCAGCGTGCGGAAACCATACTGACCAGAATCAACGAACTGGCCTCCATTAGCGACGACCCTGCGTGTATTACCCGAACGTTCGGTACGGACGCGTTCCGGCGGGGAAGTCAACTGATTCAGCGATGGATGCGGGAAATTGGGTTGCAAACGCGGGTCGATGTGATTGGCAATGTGCGGGGGCGATTGTTGAGCGAACATCCAAACGCAAAAACGTTTGTGATTGCTTCGCATATGGATACCGTCGTGAACGCCGGGCGGTTCGATGGCCCATTGGGCGTTATCATGGGGATTGACCTAATTGAAACCCTGATTCGATCAGGAAAATCGGTCCCCTTTAACCTGGAGCTGATTGCCTTCAGCGATGAAGAAGGTGTTCGCTTCCATACGACCTACCTCGGCAGTAAAGTCGTAGCCGGTTCGTTTGATGCGGAACTCCTTACCCGAACAGACGAATCGGGCGTCACCCTGAAAGAGGTAATTCAAACGATGGGTGGCAATGTTAAGCAGTTACCAATGGAGGCCATCCCATCCAGCGATTGGGCAGGGTATTTTGAGATCCACATCGAGCAGGGGCCGGTTCTGTATGAACGCAACGTGCCGGTGGCCGTTGTAACAGGCATTGCCGGGCAAAAACGGGTGGAGGTTCGATTTACCGGAATGGCCGGACACGCCGGAACCGTACCGATGGACAGGCGCCGGGATGCCCTCTGCGCTGCCGCCGAATTTATTGGTGAAGTAGAACGGTTCGCGAAAGCGAATGCAGATAGTATAGTCGCGACAGTTGGCAAGCTAAACGTCATGAATGCGGCCAGTAACGTGATTCCTGGCGAGGCTAATTGTACTGTTGACATGCGAAGTCAGGATGAAACGATATTATTGTCTGCCTATCAGACCCTTCGGGCGTTATGCATGATGATTGGTGATAAAAGAAGCATGACCGTTGACTGGAATCTGATTCAGGAAACCGCTCCTGTGGCCTGTCATCCGGCGCCAATTGATTTACTGGCCCGCTTGATAGACGAATCGGGTTATGATGTGATTCGCTTAGTGAGCGGAGCCGGGCATGACGGTGTGCCGATTTCGCAGGTGTCGCCCATCGCCATGTTGTTCGTGCGGTGTTTCGAGGGAATCAGCCATAATCCGCTGGAAAACGTAGATGTGAACGATATAGCGGCTGCTCTCCAGATAGCTGATCGGTTTCTTGAGCATATTATGGAACACGGATGACGCGGATTATTATGATTTAAAACGATAAAACCCGTATAAATCATAAAAACCCGCGTCATCTGCGTTCTATTTATTTTACCTGAACTGCCTATGGAAATTTCTGCCCTTACCCGCTCGGTTGTTAAACGCAGCCACGCCGTTATCAGCCCCGATGGATACATCAACAGTCGCGTTCCCGGTTGGGATAACTGTACCGTCAATGTCATTATCAACGAGCAGATGGGAGCCAATCTATGCCAAACGCTCATTACTCTCAACGAAATCAGCAAACTTGCCGGTACAACCCAAGTAGCGCAGCTTTTTTTCTATGTCATACAGGGGCAATGCCATGCCCGCGTTGGTGGAGAAGAAAAAGCCCTGACAACGGGCCAGTTTGTGTATATTCCTATTGGGGCGGATTACCAGTTCGCTCAGCCCGAAGCGGGTACGCAACTGCTTACGTTTCATAAGGTCTATGAGAAATTAGATGGCTACGATGTGCCACCGGTTATTTTCGGCGATGCGGCCAACGTGCCCGGCCCTGTCTACCTCGGCGACCCGGCCCTGCGCTTACAGGTACTGCTACCCGATACGCTGGCCTTCGATATGGCCGTCAATATTTTCACTTACGACCCGGGCGGGCATCTGCCGTTCGTAGAGACGCACATCATGGAGCACGGACTGATGTATTTGCAGGGGCAGGGCATCTATCGGCTCGATCAGGATTGGTATCCCATCAAAAAAGGCGATTCAATCTGGATGGCTCCTTACTGTCAGCAATGGTTTACGGCCATGGGAAAAGAACCGGCGATTTATATTTACTACAAGAATATCAATCGTTTCCCAACCGTCGTATGACCCTGCCGGAATTAAATGAACTGCCCGTGTCTGAGCTAAAAGCCAGGCTCTGCATCTGTTGCGGGTCGTCGGCCTGGGTGGATGAGATGACCAGAATTTTTCCGGTCGAGAGCGAGGAAAGCCTGTTGGAACAAGCGGCCATCATCTGGTTTGCCTGTTCCGAAAGTGATTGGGAGGAAGCCTTCGCTCAGCACCCGAAAATTGGCGATATACGCTCATTGCGGGAGAAATTCGCCACCACAAAGGAATGGGTCGAAGGCGAACAGGCGGGTGTTTCGACAGCCTCGCAACTGGTGCTGGAAGCCCTGGCAGAAGGCAACCGACGCTATGAAGAAAAATTTGGCTATATTTTCATCGTCTGCGCTACCGGCAAATCGGCCGGTGAGATGCTGGAAATCCTGCAATCACGATTGCCTAATTCGCCCGAAGACGAAATTCAGGTTGCGATGCAAGAGCAAACTAAAATCACGAAAATTCGTCTGGAAAAACTCTTGGCCGCATGAGTCCCATTACTACCCATATCCTCGATACCACACGTGGAAAACCGGCCGAAGGAGTTAGCGTGGTGCTGTATCAGCAGCACCGGGAATGGACGGAAATTGCCCGGAGTCTAACCAATTCAGACGGTCGGATTGGCGATCTACTCCCTAAAGAAACCGTCCTGCCCACCGGCACCTACAAGCTGCGGTTTGAAACAGGAGCGTATTTTGAGCAACTGCGTGTGGTGACGTTCTATCCATTTGTTGACATTACATTCACTATAACCACCGGCGAACACTATCATGTTCCTTTACTGCTAAACCCGTTTGGATATTCCACCTATCGCGGTTCATGATGGATTGGCTGTTTTTGACGTAGTGCTATTGACTGAAAATGAACAATTATCCCCCAATGACTATAAACCCGGAACGTCTTCAGCATTTCTTTGCCGTTTCGAGCGAAATCGGAAAAATTGGCCAAACGGGTCTCTGCCGACCGGCCCATTCGGCCCTGGAAAAGCAAATGTTTGAACACGCTAAAGGGTGGATGGAAGCCGCTGGGCTAACCGTACACATCGACAGCTTTGGTAATTTGATTGGGCGGCTTAAGGGCAAAAATCCCGATGCACCCATCTTAATGACAGGGTCTCATCTGGATACCCAGCCCTACGGCGGGCGGTTCGATGGCATTGCGGGCGTGTTGTGCGCCATCGAAGCCGTTTCTACCCTTGCCGGACAGGGTATTGTGCCAGCGATCACTATTGATGTGATTGCCTTTGCCGACGAAGAAAGCTGGCGGTTCAACAAAGGCCTGTTCGGGTCAAGGGGCATCCTGGGCAAACTGGAGGAAGGTGAATTGCAGCGTAAGGATAAAGATGGCATCACCCGCGAACAGGCTTTGATTGAGTTCGGTTGCGACATCACAAAATTCAAAGAAGACCAATATGCGCCCGGTGGTATTCGGTGCTTTTTGGAGTTGCATATTGAACAGGGGCCAATTTTGGATAAGACCAACAAGCCCATTGGCATTGTGAGCGGGATTGCCGGGCCATTGTTGTTGAGCCTGACTCTGAATGGCCTGGCTGGTCACGCAGGATCGGTGCCGATGTCGTTCCGCAAAGACGCACTTCTGGGAGCGGCTAAAGTCGCCGTAGCCGTTAATGAAATTGCGTCGCAGTTTGCACCCGCGCCAACCGTTGGCACGGTGGGTACGCTCAATGTGTTTCCCTCGTCCCGCAACATTATCCCTGAAACTGTTAATATGACCCTGGAATTCAGAGATATAGATATGGGTCGCCGAGCTATCTGCGAACGGCAATTAAAAGCGGCTATTGAAACGATTGCACAGCAGCATGGGCTAACTTACGAACTGACCGTTGACACGGATATCCAATCGAGTTATTGTGCCGACTGGATTAAAGATGCGATTCGGAGCAGTTGCTTTGACGTAGGGCTGGATGCGCCGGAGTTGGTGAGCGGGCCTTTCCACGATGCGCTCGTACTGTCGGAAGCCTGCGACTTCGGAATGATTTTTGTCCGCTGCAAAGATGGCATCAGCCACAACCCCTTAGAGTATGCATCCGACGAAGATCTCGCCCTGGGCTGCGAAGTACTGTACCAGACAATCCTGAAAATTGCTGGCTGATTTATTTGTTCATTATGATGAAGTACAAAAAACGGCCCATCAACGGGCCGTTTTTTTGTACTGATGATTGTAGTTGTGAGAGAAATAAAAGACTCATAATCAACTATTTAACGGGTGTGATCAGGTAATCCATGATATGGTAAGGCTTGTGTTAAAAAAAAGTTTAGGATTTCGTAAAGTAAAATCACCAGCTCTCCCGTCATCCCTACCAAAGCCCCGAACACAGGAAGTGCAGGGCCGACTAAACAGTTGGTCTCAGCAGCTTTTCTTCTTGAAGAGGGCCTTTGCAAACACTAATAACTAAACAACATGAATATCATTTGGCGAGTAGCTGGCGTAGCGCTGGCGGTTGGGTTGGCTCTGTTTCTGCTGACCCTCATTGTAAAAGTCCTGCTGGTTGGGGCGGGTTTATTCCTGCTGGCCCGGGTAGTAGGCCCCCGTTTGGCAGGTCGGGCGTTCGGTCCAATAGGGCGCGGCAACTGGCAGTCGTCGGAGATAATCTCCATCGACAATCCAGCCTACCGCTCCGGCATGAAGCAGCCTCGGTTTGAACGGGTAATTTCCATTGGCTAACCCAACACACAAAAAACAACAAAAACAGTAAACACAAGACAAACACACACAATCATGTATAACAAACAAGCATTCGAAGCAGGTAATAAAGGCGGTTGCGGCCACTGGGGCCGGGGTAAATTTGGTGGTCAGTGGGGCCGGGGTAAATACGGTGGTTTCTGGGGCGGGCCGTTTGGTCGGCACGGGGGCGGTTTTCATCAGCCACCAATCAATATTGAAGAAACAGATACCGATTATATCATTTCGCTATTTGCCGCCGATCTGGTGAAAGAGAACATAAAATTGTCGGTAAAAGACGATGTTCTGACCGTTTCGTATCAGGGTACCGAGTCGTCGGCAGAGGCCGAAAATACGACCGCGAGTCGCTATACGTATCAGGAATACGGCAATCGTTCATTTGAACGCTCGTTCCGGCTGAACGACAAGGTGCTTACAGAAACCATTTCGGCGAGCTATGCCAATGGCGTTCTGAAAGTGATTCTGCCCAAGAATCCAGAAACCAATAAGCCCGCCCAAACCATTAGCGTGGCGTAATTAGGATTTGGGATTTCGGATGTATTGAATACACCCGAAATCTGACATCCGAAAGAAATTGTATAAATAACGAAAAGGCCAGCCCGTGTTCGCGAGGCTGGCCTTTTTTTCTATATATCCCAAATTCTATTATCGTTTTTTAATATCGCCACGAATTTCTCCACCTTTGTACACGGTGGTGTGCAGGTTGGCGTAATAAAAACCATTCTTCAGGCTGTCGACCCGATTCTGATTCGCTAACTGAAAGGTGCCAATAATAGGGCTGGTTAGGCTTGTAAAGGGTATTTCAACCCCACCTGTACCATCCGCAGCGGTAATTCGGTGCAGGTGTCCGGCGGTTAACGAGGACGTAAACGGCCCCGTATACGTAACCGTATAACTCAATACACGAGTTGTTTCATCGACAACGCCCGTAAATGTGCCTGTTGCGGCTGATGTGGTAGAGGCTGGTTTTTCGCTGCCTCCATTTAATGTGGCCGTTAAATTGGTCTTAGTGGACGTAATAGTTGGGTTTTCTTCATTGCCACACGACGAAAGCGTAAGGCCCAGGGTTAGCAGGGCGGCAATGGAAAGAAGGGCATTTTTCTTGTTCATAGGGAACGATGGTTTGTTTAACAGCCGGTTATCTCGCATAAGTAAAGCGGCTCTATAGGCGTTACAACGAATTAAACCGCCAAGATAGGTGGATTATCGATTGGGTTCTACAATTAACCTTAAAATAGAGCGAATGGCCGCCAGGTCGGGCACTTCCACAGATGTTTAGCATCATTCGGCGGAATATTTCCAAAACGAATCAGAATCTTCTAATTTTGACCCGCTAACCGGAATCCATTTTTTGAATTCGCTGGTTGTCTTTATAGAGTGTTTCGTTCAGTAACCCGTTATCCCTATTTGCTATGGCTTTTGATTTAGACATGATTCAGCGCGTTTACGCTAACCTCGGCGAACGCGTCGAAGCAGCCCGGAAGGCAGTGGGCAAACCGCTGACCCTGTCGGAGAAAATTTTGTATAGTCACCTCTTTGCCGGAAGCCCTACCCAGGCCTTCGAGCGGGGAAAAGCCTACGTGGACTTTGCGCCCGACCGCGTGGCCATGCAGGACGCCACGGCCCAGATGGCCTTGTTGCAGTTCATGCAGGCAGGTCGGCCTAAAGTAGCGGTTCCGTCAACGGTTCACTGCGACCACCTGATTCAGGCCGAAGTAGGAGCGGACAAGGACCTGGACATCGCCAAGAGCAAAAACAAGGAAGTGTATGATTTTCTGGCCTCCATCTCGAACAAATATGGCATCGGTTTCTGGAAACCGGGTGCCGGTATTATTCACCAGGTGGTCATTGAAAACTACGCCTTTCCGGGTGGTATGATGATTGGCACGGATTCGCACACGCCTAACGCGGGTGGTCTGGGCATGATTGCCATTGGGGTAGGTGGGGCCGATGCCTGCGACGTGATGGCTGGTCTGGCCTGGGAACTGAAAATGCCGAAACTCATTGGCGTTAAACTAACCGGCAAACTCAGTGGCTGGGCCTCAGCCAAAGATGTAATCCTGCGTGTGGCGGGTATCCTGACCGTGAAAGGCGGTACTGGCTGCATCGTCGAATATTTCGGCGAAGGAGCGGAAAGCCTGTCGGCAACGGGTAAAGGCACCATCTGCAACATGGGCGCTGAAATCGGAGCAACTACCTCGATTTTCGCCTACGACGAGAAAATGGCAAACTACCTACGGGCGACCAGCCGGGCTGATATTGCCGAAGCGGCTGATGCGGTTAAGGCTAACTTGCGCTCGGATGATGAAGTCTATGCCGATCCGGCTTCGTACTACGATCAGTTAATTGAAATTGACCTGTCGGAACTGGAGCCGCACATCAACGGGCCGTTCACGCCCGATCTGGCCTGGCCGCTGTCGAACTTTGCCAAAGCGGTAAAAGAAAACAACTGGCCTGCTAAACTGGAAGTGGGTCTGATTGGCTCGTGTACCAACTCCAGCTACGAAGATATGACTCGTTCAGCTTCTGTAGCGGCTCAGGCAACGGCCAAGAACCTGAAAACCAAAGCCGAATTCACCGTAACGCCCGGTTCTGAACTGGTGCGGTTTACGGCGGAACGGGATGGCCTGCTCGATACATTTGAAGAAATTGGCGGGGTGGTACTGGCTAATGCCTGTGGACCCTGCATCGGGCAGTGGGCGCGGCACATGGACGACCCTACCCGCAAAAACTCCATCATCACGTCGTTCAACCGGAATTTCGCCAAGCGGAACGACGGAAACGCCAGCACCCATGCCTTTGTGGCCTCGCCCGAAATCGTAACGGCGCTCGCCATTGCCGGTGATCTGACGTTTAATCCCATGACCGACACGCTGACCAACGAAGCCGGTGAGCAGGTGAAACTCGATGAGCCGCAGGGCATTGAGCAGCCCGTGAAAGGCTATGCCGTTGACGATGCAGGCTATCAGGCGCCTGCCGAAGACGGATCGGGCGTGCAGGTGATTGTGTCGCCAACCTCCGACCGGCTGCAACTGCTGGCCCCATTCCCGGCATGGGAAGGTACGGACATTAAGGGATTGAAACTGCTGATTAAAGCCAAAGGCAAGTGTACCACCGACCATATTTCGATGGCGGGTCCCTGGCTGAAATATCGCGGCCATTTGGACAACATCTCGAACAACATGCTCATTGGTGCGGTGAACTTCTACAACGAGAAGACCAACACCGTGAAAAACCAACTGACCGGCGAATATGGCGAAGTGCCGGCTGTGCAGCGGGCTTACAAAGCGGCTGGTATTGGGTCTATTGTGGTCGGTGATGAGAATTACGGCGAAGGCTCCTCCCGCGAACACGCGGCTATGGAACCCCGCTTCCTCGGCGTTCGGGCCATTCTGGTGCGGTCGTTCGCCCGGATTCACGAAACGAACCTAAAGAAGCAGGGGATGCTGGCCTTAACTTTCGCCAACCCCGCCGACTACGACAAGATTCAGGAAGATGACACCATCGACATAGACGGCCTAACCGAATTTGTACCGGGTCGCCCGCTTGAAATCGTCCTGCACCATGCCGACGGTTCAATGGACGAGTTTTTGGTGAATCATACGTATAATGAAGGCCAGATCGAGTGGTTCAAAGCCGGTGCGGCTCTGAACATCATTCGGATGAAGCAGAACGCGTAGGGAATAATAAGTGATAAAAAAACCGGTTTCACTCAACTTGAGTAGAACCGGTTTTTTTATGGCCTATTCTTTAGGCAGGCTATCAATACAGCATAGGAACAGGCTTATAAACAGGGCGTTATTACCGAATGCGTCGCATACCCCAGTAGCCCGCTCCGGGAATCGTATAGGCCTGCTGAATGCCATCCGAACTAAGCCGGTAAGCGATATCGGCGCTCCCGTCGCTGTTGGGGAGTGGGAAATAGGTTTTATTATCAATAAAGTCCTGAATATTACTGGAAAACCCGCCTTTAACCAATGCAGGAAAATCAACCGCTTTACCGGTGGTCAGGTCCACTTTTTTTGAGATAAAATTCTGCGAGGCAAAGTAGCTGTCGACGGCTTTAGGCAGTGGCGTGGTTGAATCCCAGACGCGGGCCAGTATCGTATTCTGGTCAATTCGCCAGTTGCCAACAATACCCGGTGAATTGGTCGCCGTTTCCAGATTGACAAAGTATGAAGGGTCGAATGCGGTTTGACCGGCTTTGATACGCAATATCCCAGCGGATGGATACGCAGCAGGGCCATAGGCACTAAAATTCCCGGCATCGCCATCACCGACTAAATAAATGTCGCCATTCGTCATGACATACCCCCCTAAGCCCGGCAGCGTCCGGCTATCTTCAATCAGGGTAACCGGCCCATCTTTATCCGTAGGGATAATTGCCACTACGTTTTTGGGGTAACAGACGAGGTCGTTATAATTCGCACTGAACACCGATAAATACAGGTTATTGCCCGATACCCCAATTGGGATAGGGAACGTCTCCAGGTTGGGATAAGAAGGAAGGTTTAGAGAAAACTTCCCAGAAATCTCCATTTTTGAGGGGTCCCAGGTAATGACCTGGTTTTGTTCGCTGACGATCATATACGCCCGGGTGGGAGAAATAAAACTCAGGTCTGCGCCGTATTTAAACCCATAATTCGCGAAGGAGATGGTGGCCCCTTTGGTTAGCTTTAGCTGGTCGCTCACTTCGTAACGGGTGACAGTCACCGCATCCCGGTCCCAGACGAAGATGCTGCCATCGAACGAGTAGAAGTAGGCATTGCCAAACTCAAGCATATTTTTTGTATTGATTTGGCCCGTCGGTACATCGGAAAAAGCGCCCACATAGGTCGTTCGTGGCCCCGGACTTGACCCGATAATACTGACCATTACCGCTGGCTGCGCCCCGCGTATTGCATCGGGACTTACCTCGCTGTTCGTTGAGTTACAGCCGTTGAGGAGCAGTCCAATGGCTGAAATAATTACTGTAATCAGCCAGGTGTTTATCTGTTGAGGAATGACTCGGAATTGCATAGATATGTGAATCGATTGGTTTAAAACTGAGTGGTTATTTTTAGATAGAAGGCCCTGCCGGGTTTCTGAACGCCAAAGTTGTCATACACCTTAGCATTGGCCAGATTCTGAATTTCGCCCGTCAGCGCGTTGTTTAGCTGTTTAATGGGCAGCTTGTAGGTGAAGCCAATATTGTTGACAAACTGAGTAGGCACAACCTGCTTGTATTCTTTCAGGCCCGCGCTTTCCCAGCCCCGGTAAAATTGATACACGTAGCGGGCGTTCCAGAAAAAAGACAGCTCGTCATTGACCCGAAAAAGTTTAGGCAGGCGGTAGCTGGCACTGCCATTCGCCATCTGATAGGGCATGTTCGGAATCCGGTCGCCCTGATACGTAGCAAAACTGCCATCGGAGGAAGCATTTCTGAAATTCTGCCAGGTGAAGTTCCCCTCAATGGACAAGCGATTATTGAGCGTTAGCCAGCCAGCCGCTACTTCAGCCCCGATGGAGTTGGCGCTGAATACATTCTGATAACCAAATAATTTATCCGTTCCCAACAGAACAATCAGATTCTGTGCCGCCCGCACAAACCCGTTGATGCTGGCATTCCATGTTGATTTGGCCGTCGATTTGTTGACGAGGGAAACTTCCAGATTACCGTTGTGGCTTCGCTCTGGTTCCAGATACAGGTTGGATAAGGTCAAGGCCCCATCGCCAAAAATTTCATCGGGATTGGGTAACCGGGTGGCCCATTCGTAAGAGGCTTTAATCCGCATACGCTCCGAAAGGGTATAGCGCACACTGTTCCCGATGCCAGAGTAGGCCGAACTCCGGTTTCGTTGCCTGAACTCGCCACCCGGCAGCGGTTCTTCAGACCGTTGCTGCTGGCTGTAATGCTTCACAAACACAAAGTTCTGGAGTTTGGCATTCTGATTAGTAAACTCATACTCAAGGCCGTTAACCCAGGTGAACAGTGTCCGCTGGGCCGTGAGCGGGTCCCGGCCACCGGGGTTTGTCTGGCGCAATTCATCACCCGTTCGGGTCACGAACGTTGGCGCAGACGAGACACGCAGCACATGCCCTTCCCGAAGAATGTAGTCGCCATTAAGCCGGGCATATCGGCTTTTCTCCCATAAAAACTGGTCGCTGGCGTTATTGATTTCGCCCGTCTGCACGCGTTTCGTTACCCGATTCCCAAACCAGTCGTAGACATAAGCGCTGGTGTCGGTAAAGCGTGTCTCACTGAAGGAATAGCCCATTACGTAATCCAGGCCCACTTTTTTGCCGAGATACTGCTTGTAGCGCGCCGAAACACCTTTGGTTTTTTCGCCATAGACCACGTCGCCGTAAGGAATGGTCATGACATTGTTGTTTTGCAGCTCCTTAAAGAAATCGGACCCAAACACCTTTAGCGATACCTGCTTGGCCCACGATTTATTTTTCAGGCCGATTTCAGCATTGACTCCTTTGGCCGTATACCCGTCATGAAATCGGGATACCGTTACGTCATTTAATCGGCCTTTGTCGTCGGCTACCTGTACGTCAACCTTGTAATTATTTTTCGCGTAATCCCAGAAGCCCGCAACCCGGGCAAACAAACCAGACGTATTGTTCGTGTATTGACCACTCAACGCCAGCCGATGGGTAGCAAATGAGCCTGTCTGATACGAAACCGCCCCGTGCGTTCCCTGGGACGAAACGGGCGTTACGATGTTGACAGCTCCTCCCAGCGCATCGGCGCCAAAGCGGATGGGAACTACGCCTTTATAAATTTCGATGCGTTCGACCAGATTAACCGGTACGTTGGCAAACCCAAACGAATAGCCCGAAAAAGCCAGCGGAACCTCGTCCATAAAAAAGCGAATCTGGTCGTCGGTCAGGCCATTGAGCGAGAAACGGGCCTCGCTTCCCAGCCCACCGCTTCGGCGAACATTCACCCCTTTCGTTTGCGCCAGCACCTCGCTTAAATCCACCGACTTCAGTTTAATTTCTTTGGTCTCGATCAGGTCAACGGCCTTGGCTGACTCCTTTAATTCCTCGGCCTGGGTTTTTGCTTTAATCGTTACCTCATTCAACTGACGGGCGTTAGGTTTCAGGACCTCATTGATTTCCTGTGTTTGTCCGGCCGTCATGGTAATGGGTCGGACGACAGATTCATAATTCATCCCCTGAAAAATAAGGCTATACTGGCCGGGCTGAATGGTAAGTAAACGATACTGACCGGCTGAATCACTGGTCATACCATGCGAAGTCCCTTTCAGATACACCTGAACACCGGCTATTGGTCGGTTGTCGGGGTCGGTGACTTTCCCAATTATGGAAGCCCCTGTACTGGACTGAGCCAGAAGCGGCCCCGTCAGCATACTAAAAACAAGCAGGAGAAATCCCTTTCGGTAACGTATGAATGGCATATGGACTGTTGCTCGATTCTATTCGTTTTTTATGTAGTTCGGCCGCCGTGAATTCGGTCGCCGTGGTCTCGGTTTGACAACCACCGACCTGACGTGTTGAGCTGGCTTTCTGCGACGACCATACCAGATGTAAAAACCGGAGATGGGTAAGGAGGCTGCAATCAGGCAGGCCAGAAAGGTGAGTAGTTTACTGGTCATCCCGAAAAAGGTGCCGTAGTGCAACTCATTCGTGGACATCTGCACCGCATCGCCAAAATTTTTAATGTTGTCAGAATTATCCCGGACAATGCGGTTCGTGGTTTTATCGAAGAATGCCCACATGGTCTTTTGCCCGCGAATGCCTTTAGGGTCAAACGTGGCGGCTACATCCATTAGACTATCTTTCTCATTCGCAAAATAGCCGACATCAACCTCCGTGGCCGATTGGTAAATGGCTGGATATCGTTGTTTGAAGGCAGTAAGGGCTACCGCGTATTGAGCTGGTTCAATCGGGTATACCTTCGGCTCACTATTTTTCTGAGCCGGTCGGATCGACTCTTCATAGGATGTTTGCAGCGTTTTGCCGCCCGACATAATAAAGTAAACCCCGTTGTTGAACCAGTCAAACGCCCACATAGCCCCCGTGACTATCATGAACAGGACCACCCAGCAGGCATAAAATCCCAGGATATTGTGCAAATCATAGTTTTTGCGCTTCCAGCGGGAACTTGCCTGCCACCGAAACCAAACCCGCTGTTTAGCCGCAGATTTGTTTTTCGGCCACCACAGCACCAAGCCCGACAGGACCATGATCAGAAAAACCAGCGTGCCCCAGGTAACTAATGCGCTACCCAACTCACCCAGCAGCAGGTTGATGTGAATATCGGTAAGCGTTTGCCAGACTGGATGATGAGGATTGCCGGTGCGGCTTCCTAAGAGTTGACCGTTATATGGGTTGAGGAAAACGTGCCCCCGGTGGTTTTCGCTGGCCGCATCCGTATAGTTGAAACCGACGACCACGCTCCGACCAGGGTCGTTAAACAGAAATACGCGTGATGCTTTCTGGCCGTGAGCCAGCTTAAGGAGTTCAGGGGTTGCCAGCCGCATCAGCGAATCAACCGGCAAAGGCGGCTTCGGTTGTTGGTCAACCAGCCACAGCCCGGGACTAATTATATGATATTCAATCTCTTCTTCAAAAGTGAGCAGGGCTCCCGTCAGCGCCACCACAAACACCACCAAGCCGGACGCCAGTCCGAGCCAGAGATGCAGGGTACCCATCACTTTTTTGAAACGTTTCATCCAATTCTTAATGGCTACTTATTACTGCCTGAGAGCCTCCCGGTTGGGCGCAGGGCGGTAACAGGATGCAAAAGTAGTTATTTAGAATTAGACTAACTTAATTAATTCTGATTTAATGTGAACCAGATGGAAAAAATAAACGAAGGGATACCCGGTTGGCACCCATAAAATTGACGCAGCCTAAAATAGCTGGTTACATGCTCGGTCTATAAAATCGCTCATACACCCGTTCCTTAATCAACGCACTTAGCCTGTCAAACGCTGCTTGATCAGTAAGCGCCGGTACCGACATCAGCCGCATGGGCACAGGTAGTTTATCCGGCTGGTAAGGAGGCTGTACGTAATCAAAGGCATTCAGGACAAAACCCTGCCGTTCATAAAACCGAACCCGTCTGCGGCTGATTTCGTCGGTTGGCCGCTCTACTTCCAATACTACATACGGGCTATTCAGTTGGAACAGATGCGCCATCGCCTGCTGGCCGAACTGCTTTCCCCGTTGCTCGGGGGCAATGGCGAGGTGTTCGACAAAAACAAGATCGTCCCACTGCCAATAAATGATAAAGCCCACAAGCTGACTTTCACTAATCAGTACGCACAGATGCATGTCCGGGTAGGAGAGGAGCGAAGTCAGCTCATCAAAACTGCGCCGTTCGTCAAGAGGAAATGACGCTTCATACCAAGGTTGAATAGTTGTCAGATAAAGATTGGATTGCGTGATGCGGGAAAAAATCATAAGTAAACCGGTGTTTTTGGGACAGCAGGCTGCAGGTATTTTCTAAAAGAATTAGTGTTGGTTAGTGAATGATATTTACTAATCGTTTTATTTTTCATCTAAAATCGCAAAATTGTTTACAGATTGTTGTTGATAGTCATTTAGTTAACACTTAATCAGGACGGGTTATGAAAAAGATATGTTTCGGTTTCGTTGCTGGGTTAGGGATTGGGTTGCTAACACTGACACCCGGGCACGGTCAATTTTCGGTTGGTATTCATGGTTCCTTAGCGTCGGGCGATGCAAAAGGTTCGGAGACGTTTTATGGGGGAGGGCTTAATGCCAAATTATTTTTGTCGTCAAAGCTCGACATCGGCGTTGGGCTTAAAGCCTTTGGCGAAAATCGAAAGTTTGAAGCGGGCGGCCAGACGTTTGAGTACTCGGCGGGAATTATTCCTATCACGGGCATGATTGATTATTATTTTGCGGATGGCTTCCTGCGGCCTTACATTGGTGCAGAAGCCGGTGTTTATTCAACCGGCTATCGGATAAAATTTAACGGACAGGAAAGCAGTAAAATTAACTCAACAAATGTGGGTGTTGCGCCAAAAGTCGGCTTAGTGCTGGCCTTGGGAAATCTTGGTATTTTTGCCGAAGGTACCTATAATGTCATGTTTGGAAATAAAGATGGCAACGCCAATGTAGGGGGAGTGAATAACATCAACTTCGAAAAAACCACCAAATTCTTTATGCTGAATGTGGGTATTCAAATTGGTATTCCTACACCGAAGTAAGAACTACTAAGCAGCCCTTTGTCAACGGGTCGATTGGCGGGTAAGATGCCGGAAAGGGGGCTGTTTTTTCAATTATACAGGTAAACAGATTTTATCGTAAGGCATCCATCGCTTTTTTCATAGCCGCAAACTGCCGCTTTTTTTGCAGCACCGTTGGGGCGGCTACGCGTTCTCGGCAATCGAAAATGCCGCAGCGTTCGCAGGCTTCATTCACAATTCGGAACGACACTTCGCTGGCAGGAGGGCTATCTGGCCAGGCCGATAAAAACTTCATTTTGCTTTTCAGCGCGTCGTTTACGGCAAAGCACATCGACAGGCTAATGTTCTGCTGCCCAACCGTTGGGTGCGCCACTGAGATAATCAGGTATTGATGACCTGAATCGGCATATTCCGAAAGTTGCGCCCGGCAAAGCGTACCATCGAAACCTTTGTTGTGCTGCAAAAACTGGAGTTCCTGTAGAATAGTCCAGGCAATCCACCGGCGGCAGAAATGCTCATCCACAATGCCGCGTGGCCCCTGTTGCCGCGAAAGGTGCATCTCTTTCGTAAGCTGAAAGGTGGTTTGGCCGGGTGTGTGGTTGAAGCGGTAAAAAAACAACTGATCGATGCCGAATTGACTGGGTAGGAGGTTACTCAGTCGGTAAAAGAATCGTTCGGGCGTAGCGCCAAATTCGTCGATAAGTTGCAGGAAATCGTCATTGCGCCAGATGTCGCGGGCAAACAGTTCACTTAATCGGGCCACTAATTCGGTGCGTCGAATCAGGATGGCACCGGCAAAGTAAGACGCTTTATAATTATTCAATATTTGCTCAAACGACTCGGCTTCCACCCATGAATAGCTATACGGCCGGTTTTTCAACCCCAGAAACTGAAATCCCACCTCTCGCGCCAGAATAAACGACCGTTGTTCGGCCGATAAACCGGCGTTTAGATGCAGGGTGCGGTGTTCGGGCCGGTACACTGACCGCAGCGTAACCAGTTCGGGCTGGGTGAAGGGATCGAACTGCTCTAATCGAACGTCGTAACGGGTTTTCAGCAGGTTCGTGAGCAGGGCTTCGCTAACGGGCTGGCTGGGCGAAGGAGCAAAGTCGTTCAGGAACCGGTCGGCGTCGGCTTCAATATCGGGGAAATAATTATCGTGCATTTCCTGATACGACCGCAGCATGGTCAGATATAGTCGCTCCACGCTCATGTTGTAGCTCAGGGCAATGTCCATGAACGTGCGAATCATCGCGCTCACTTTGGCGGGGGCTTCGGCCAGCAGTTCGAGCAGATCGGAGGGGTCAATGCCAAAGAGTTCGAGCGGAATTTCGGTCAGGAATTTCGACCGCAGCAGGTCGGAAATCGGCTCTAATTTCTTGCTCAATTTAAGCGACACCAACGAGTCGTAGTCCACCTGCATGGCATCGGCCAGCGCCGAAATTTTATCCGCCTTTGGGTATTTGCGCCCTTTTTCAATCTCTGTTACATACGAAATGGATAGTCCCGATTGTTGTGCCAGTTCGCTGACCGACAGCCCTTTGTCGAGTCGTAGCTGGCGCAGTTTCAGGCCAAAAAGCAGGCGGATATGGTCGGCAGGAAGGTTCAAAGGGCGAGGGCTAATTAGTGAGATGCATGGGCCACGAGCGGACCAAAATTCCAGGGGCGGCTCAGGTCGTAATGAAGCTGGCCATCTTCCACAACCAGCGGGCTGTCAATATTGTTGCGATACAGTTGCCCGGTGCCTAATCCCTGCGGCAGCAAATGTTTAAACTGGGCCGTATATTGAGCGATGGCATTCAGTCCGATGTTTGATTCGAGCGCCGACGTAATCCACCAGCCAATGTTGAGCCGTCCGGCCAGTTCAATCCATTCGTCGCAGTGGCGCAGGCCACCCAGTAACGTTGGCTTCAGAATGATATACTGCGGCTGGATTTTCTTCAGCAGCCGAAACTTATGCACATACTCCATTTGGCCAATCAATTCCTCATCTAAGGCAATGGGCACGGGCGTATGCTGGCAAAGCTCAGCCATCAGCTCGGGTTGACCCGCCTGAATGGGCTGCTCAATTGAATGTAGGTCGTAGGTCGCTAAGCGTTCGAGCTTGGTCATGGCTTCGCCGGGTCGGAAAGCGCCATTGGCGTCGACCCGCAACGTAATCTGATTAGCCGAAAAACGGGCGCGAATCTGGGCCAGCAGGTCGCATTCCTGCTCAAAATCCAGTGCACCGATCTTGAGTTTTAGGGTCGTATAGCCCGCCTGTAGTTTTTCATCAATCTGCTGGCGCATAAACGCCGGACTTCCCATCCAGACTAAGCCGTTGATGGGTAACGACCGCTGACCGGTCGTGAAATCAGACGCCCGAATCATCCGGTGGCCACCTGTCAGGAAATCGAGCATGGCCGTTTCAAAACCGAACAGAATACTTGGAAACTGCGGGCTGATGATTTGGCTCAGCACGATGGGCACGTTCCAGCTAAATAACTGCAGGTCTAACTCAGTGAATTCCCGGCAATAGCCCCGAAGTTTTTCCTCAAAATCGGGCCGATCATCATAACTTAATCCTTTAAGTGGCCCACATTCTCCATAGCCTACAGCCGTGGGATTCTCGGTATCATGTAGTCGGATAATGTAGGACGTTTTGTCCGTCAGTGTGCCGCGCGACGTACCCGCTTCGAAGCGGAAATGCAACGTATAAGTCAGGTAGTCGGCTTTTAAACTCATTGCACAGGACGGTGAGGACGGGGTTTCCCAGTCCTAAAAATACTACTTTTGGCGGCTCAAGCTGGCAATATTACGAAAAAAGTAATGAAGCGTTCGGTAGTAAAATGGCTACTCTTGCCATTCAGTGGACTTTATGGATTAGTAACCGATTTGCGTAATTGGCTATTTAACAGTCACTTATTAAAGGTATATTATCCGAAAATCTACACAGTCAGTGTCGGTAACCTAACTGTTGGGGGGACCGGGAAAACACCAATGATCGAATTATTGATTAAACGGTCTCTGACTGAAGCTCTATCTGGTCCGGGCGAAATAGCTACCCTGAGCCGGGGTTACGGGCGAAAAACGACGGGATTTCGGGTCGCTACTGAGTTGGATACGGCTTCTTCTCTTGGCGATGAGCCTCTCCAGCTTTACCGAAAGTTTTCGCCCCGCGTTCGCGTGTGCGTGGGCGAACGCCGGGCCGAAGCCATTCAGTTGCTACTGGACGAGTACCCTGAAACAGCCCAGATTCTGCTCGACGATGCTTTTCAGCACCGGGCCGTTCAGCCGCACCTGAGCATTCTGCTCATGGATTATAACCGGCCTTTCTACGCCGACCATCCCTTTCCGGCAGGGCGGTTGCGCGAACGGCGGCACGGTGCCCGGCGGGCCGATGCAATTGTGGTGACGAAATGCCCGATTGATTTATTCACGACGGAGCAGCAGCGGATTGCGGCTCGCATCCGGCCCTACGCCCGTGTTGAAACGCCCATCTTTTTTGCTGGATTACGCTACGACCCACCCATTTCGTTTGCTAATCAGCAACCAGTTGAGTCCTTGACGGGTGTTATAGTAGTGTCAGGCTTAGCCAATGCTGATCCTTTAGAGCAGTATGTTCGGAAAACGTTTCACCTGCACTCCCATTATCGCTTTGCCGACCATTACGACTACACCCGCGCCGACCTCGACCGGTTACTGGCAGCACTGCCTGCCGGTTCGGCTTTGCTCACTACCGAAAAAGACTGGGTGAAACTGGATGCTCTGCTCAGCCTATCCGAACGAACTACGTTGCCGTTATACTATCTGCCGGTGGCTGTTCAGTTTCTACCCGGGCAGGAACAGGCCTTTGCACAATTTATGACCGGAAACGCCCTTAAAATTCGTTAAATACAAAGCCTATTATAAGCCTTCGTTTCGGCTGTCTGGGGTTTTGATGTACATTTGAGCTAATGAATCGGCGTTTTCTTGTTTTAATTTTCTTACTAAGCCTGTCGGCTGGAGGCTATGCACAGGTTAGTCAAATGCCCGGCGGATTTCCGGGTGGTTTCGGCGGGCGGCAAAGCATGCCTTCGTCTGCCACCGGGAATACGGGGACTGGCATCGACGACTCCACGAAAGTTATTTACGGGCCAAAGTCCACCCGCTACGCACTCGAAGACGATATCTTTAATAACCGCCGGAAACTCTACACCCTCGACACGACCATGGACGAGGTGCACCGGTTTACGTATGTGCAGCGGAGCCAGAATCTGTATAAAGATTTAGGTACGTTAGGCACACCCATGCAGCCGGTGTTTGTGCCGGTGCCGCAGCAGTTGGGGGCGCAGTCGGGCTATTACGTCTTCTCGCCCTACGCGTTCAACCCCATGAACGTGAAGTATTTCGATACCAAGTCGCCTTATACCGACATGTACATTGCGCTGGGTGGAAACAACCAGAACATTCTGCGCTTCGATATGGCGCAGAATATCAGCCCCCGCTGGAACGTGGGGTTTAACGTACAGCGGTTTACCGCGCAGAAACAGTTCGGTACGAGTGGCAATAACGACCCGTTTAAATTATTGACTCAGAATTGGGGCGTATTGCTGCATACCAACTACCGTTCCAAAAATGACAAATACACCCTGCTGCTGAACTTCATTAATATGAGCCACAGCCTCGATGAGCAGGGGGGCGTGTTGCCGGGACAGACCGCCGATGGTACGCCCATTCTCTACAATTATACCGGGGATTCGCGCCTGCGAAGTGGTAGCTTATCCCAGCAGGGGCCGCATGGCTGGGAAATTCGGAACAACTGGCACGCTTATCACCAATACATCCTTGACAAAGGATTCCAGCTTTATCATCGGCTGGATTATCAGACACAGAAGAATTTTTATCAGGACGATACCCTACAGCTCAATAGAACCGTCACGCCCATCGGTGGTAGTTCAACGCCGTTGGTGTTCTACCCGGCAATCATCGGTGATACCTCTCGGCTGGAGCAACATGCCCGTTTCCGGTTGCTCGAAAATCAGTTCGGTATCAAAGGCATTTCGCAATTTAAGGGCGCTTCATTCAATTACCGGGCTTATCTGCGCGTTCGGAATTACGTTCAGTCTACGTTATATAACACCTCCCGCACCAACTATAACGAATATGGCACCACCCGAACGGAAACATTTGTAGGGGGTTGGTTAGGCTATTATTTCCCCGATAGCTTGTCGCGGCTGACCGCCGAAGCGGAATTAGGAGCGGGCGGAAGTTACCGTTTCCAGGGACAGGTGGAAAGCAAATTTCTGACGGGGGGGCTGTCGTATCTGAACGTGGAGCCGACCTTAGTACAGGAGCGTTTTCAGAGTAAAGTCTATCTCTGGCCGGATGTCTCGAAAGGTTTGCAACCACTCACCAAACGAAATTACCTGCATGCTTACGGACAGTTGACTGTGCGCTATCGAAGTCTTCGCCTACAACCCGGATTGGATTATTTTCTGTTGAAAAACTACGTCTATTTCGATGCTCAGGGCGTTGTTCAGCAGGAGAAATCACCCATGAGCGTGGTTCGGCCGGGGGTAGGGTATCATCTTCAATTTGGTAAGTTCTTAGTTTCAGGACAAGCGTATTACACCCAACAGATTGGCCCGGACGTGCTTCGGATGCCGCCGTTTTTTGCCAACACCCGGATTCAGTATGAATTTCTGTACGCCAAAGTGCTGTATATTCAAACGGGAATCGACTTGCACTATAAGTCGCCCTATTTTGCCGACGCCTACATGCCGCTCACGCAGCAATTTTACCTGAACGACCGGCAGAAAGTAGAAGGCTACGTCCTGGCCGACCTGTATGCTAACCTGCGGGTGAACCGGACACGGCTGTTTGTGAAACTTACCCACGCCAATCAGGGATTTGTTCAGCCTGGCTACTTTGTTGCCCCCGACTATTTACAGATTCGCCGGGGCTTCGCCTTCGGTGTTGACTGGTATTTGTTTGACTGATGGGTTTGTCGTTTGAGATTTGTAGTTGGCTGACCCAATACAATGGTGGTGCGTTAGCCAATGTCAAACATCGGGCAATAAACTTCGAACTTTCTTAAGTAAACCCCTGTATTATCCTGCTTTCTTAAATAAATTTAAAAAATACCATTTTCCTGCATGGATTCTTTCCAAATTCAAAAAGCGCCGACCCAATATGATGTGGCCATTGTTGGGTCGGGAGCCGGGGGCGGCATGGCGGCTTATATTCTGGCAAAAGCCGGAGCAAAAGTCGTTCTGCTCGAAGCCGGTGGCTATTTCGACCCGGCTGATCCGAAGTACATTACGCAACTGAAATGGCCCTGGGAGTCGCCCCGGCGTGGTGCGGGCACAACGCGGGCTTTCGGCGATTTTGATGCAGCCTGGGGGGGCTGGGATATTGAGGGAGAACCTTATACGAACGTGAAAGGGTCTGATTTCCAGTGGTTTCGTTCCCGTATGCTGGGCGGACGTACTAACCACTGGGGCCGCATTTCGCTTCGTTTTGCCCCCGACGATTTCCGGCGTAAAAGCATGACGGGCGTGGGCGAAGACTGGCCCATTGGCTACGACGACATCAAACCTTTCTACGACCGCGTTGACCGGCTCATCGGTGTGTTTGGCTCCATCGAGAACATGCCTTCCGAACCAGACGGAATCTTTTTGCCCGCGCCCAAGCCCCGTCTGCATGAGTTGATGATTCGGAAAGGAGCCCGCAGCATCGGTATTCCGGTCATTCCATCGCGGTTGAGCATCCTGACCAAACCCATTAACAACGAGCGTGGGCAGTGTTTCTACTGCAGCCAGTGCGGGCGGGCCTGCCAGGCCTACGCCGATTTCTCGTCGTCGTCGGTGCTGGTCAAACCCGCCATGAAAACGGGTAATGTAACGCTCATCAACGGCGCAATGGTGCGCGAAGTGCTGACCGATCCGGCCACGGGCTTAGCAACGGGCGTGAGTTACGTGGATACGCAAAGCTTGCAGGAAATCACTGTAAAAGCCAAAACGGTGGTGCTGGCTGCCAGTGCGGGCGAAACGGCCCGGTTGCTGCTCAACTCCAAATCGAGCCGGTTTCAAACGGGATTAGCCAACAGCAGCGGGGTGGTCGGTAAATACATCAACGACTCAACGGGTGCATCGCGGTCGGCGTTTATTCCGGCCCTGATGGATCGCAAACGCTACAACGAAGATGGCGTAGGCGGCATGCACGTCTTCACGCCCTGGTGGCTGGATAACAAGAAATTAGATTTTCCGCGTGGTTACCACATCGAATACTGGGGCGGCATGGGGATGCCTGCCTACGGATTTGGCTGGGGCATCGAAGCCATGAACGGCATGATTCCGGGCCGGGACGGCAAGATGAAACCGGGCGGGGGCTACGGGGCCAGTCTGAAAGACGACTATCGTCGGTTCTACGGCGCGTATGTTGGCATGGCGGGTCGGGGCGAACCGGTGCCGCTCGAAAGCAACTACTGCGAAATTGACCCCAACGTGGTCGATAAATATGGGATTCCAGTGCTTCGGTTCAATTACAAATGGTCTGATTATGAGATCAAACAGGCCAAGCACATGCAGGAAACCTTCGAGGAAATTATTCACTCGATGGGCGGTATCGCGCTGGGTGATAAACCGAACGCGGCCAATAATTACGGATTAGCGGCTCCGGGCCAGATCATCCACGAAGTGGGTACGGCCCGTATGGGCAAAGACCCCAAAACCTCCGTGCTGAATGGCTATCAGCAGGCCCACGACGTGAAAAACCTGTTTGTGGTGGATGCCGCGCCGTTCCCCTCGCAGGGCGACAAAAACGTAACCTGGACCATCCTCGCCAGTTCCATGCGAACCAGTGAATATTTAATAGACCAGGTCAAACAAAAAAACATCTAACCAAACAAACTCCTCCCCAAGTCCGAAGGACTTGACTCCAGATAACCCCGGATACCATCCGGGGAGTGAGGTATAACCGAACGAACCAAACAATGAAACGCAGAGACTCCCTAAAAGCCCTTTCGCTCACCGGTTTTGGCCTGGCGGTCACTCCGGTCGAAGCCGCCGTTCCCGCGCCACCCGATACCAAACCGCTCAAGATTCCGGGGGGACGGCAGAAATTTGAAGCTGAACGCGATGCCAAACTCATGGCCGAGAAGTTCTTCACACCCCATGAACTGCAAACCGTAACCGTGCTGTCCGACATTATTATTCCCGCCGATGAGCGGTCGGGCAGTGCGTCGCAGGCAGGCGTTCCGGCCTTCATCGAATTTATGATGAAAGACCAGCCCCGCAACCAAACGCCCATGCGGGGCGGCATCAAGTGGCTTGACAACACCTGCACCAAACGCTACGGCAAACCGTTTGTGCAACTCACCAAAGCGCAGCAGATCGAACTGGTGGACCAAATTGCCTACCCCTCGAAGGTGAAGCCCGACATGACCCAGGGTGCTTCGTTTTTCTCGATGATGCGGAATATGACGGCAACCGGCTTTTACACCAGTCAGATGGGCATCAAAGACATTGGCTACGTGGGTAACGTGCCCAACCAGTGGGATGGCGTGCCCGAAGATGTCCTGAAACAATACGGGCTGGCGTATGAAGAGCGCGAGATGACGCAGGGGAAATAACGTCTATCCTCTTTACTGAAAAAACGGCCTCTTCTAAATGATGAGGCCGTTTCTGTATTTGCTGGTTTTTATAGGTGCTGACAACTAAAGCCTTACGCGAAACTCATTAACTTTTTCCGTCTGTCTTTCCCCCTTTCCGCCTTTTTTGTCGTACCTTTACATCCCGTAACGACCTAAACAGGTTTTCATCATGGCGGCTACGGGACCAAAATCCGCGAAATACATCTTTGTTACCGGCGGAGTAACTTCATCACTTGGCAAGGGCATTATAGCCTCTTCATTGGCCAAACTGCTTCAGTCACGGGGGCTTACGGTAACGATTCAGAAATTCGATCCGTATATTAATATCGACCCCGGCACGCTTAATCCTTACGAACATGGCGAGTGTTACGTCACCGACGACGGGGCCGAAACCGACCTCGATTTAGGTCATTACGAGCGGTTCCTGAATCGTCCAACCTCGCAGGCGAACAACATTACCACCGGGCGCATTTATAATAACGTCATCACCCGCGAACGCCGGGGCGATTTCCTCGGCAAAACCGTGCAGGTGGTGCCCCATATCACCGACGAAATCAAACGCAACATCCGCCTGCTGGGCGACACGGGCGAATACGACATCATTATCACCGAAATCGGCGGTTGCGTGGGCGATATTGAATCGCTGCCGTTTGTGGAGGCCGTTCGGCAATTGAAGTTTGAACTGGGCGAAAAAGACACGCTTGTCATTCACCTCACGCTGGTGCCGTATCTGAAATCGGCGGGGGAACTAAAAACCAAACCCACCCAGCACTCGGTCAGGATGCTGCTCGAAACGGGTGTCCAGCCCGACATCATCGTTTGCCGCACCGAACATCCACTGCCGCAGGACATTCGCCGGAAAATTGCGATGTTCTGCAACGTACAGGTGAGTTCGGTCATTGAATCCATTGATGCTGAAACCATTTACGACGTGCCGTTGCTGATGCAAAAAGAGCGACTCGACCAGCGGGCGTTGTATATGCTTGATCTTTACAACGACAAAGATGCTGACCTCGATGCCTGGAAAACGTTTCTGGGACGGCTCAAGAATCCGGGCGACACAGTCCGCATTGGATTGGTGGGTAAATATGTTGAGCTGCACGATGCCTACAAATCCATTGCCGAGTCGTTCATTCATGCCGGAGCTACCAACGAATGCAAGGTGCAGATTGAGTGGGTTCAGTCCGAAACGCTGGTCGATGAACACCATTGCGCCGAGGTGCTAAGCTCGCTGGATGGCGTGCTGGTGGCACCGGGCTTTGGTGAGCGGGGGATTGAGGGGAAAATTAATGCCGTGCGCTATGTACGCGAACAGGGCATTCCGTTCCTCGGCATTTGTCTGGGCATGCAGATGGCCGTCATTGAATACGCCCGGAATGTGATGGGTATTGAGGATGCTCATTCCACCGAAATGGAGCCGCATACGCCGAATCCGGTCATTAACATGATGGAGGCCCAAAAAGCCATTACCGATAAAGGCGGCACCATGCGGCTCGGGGCCTATGCCTGCAAACTCAAGCGAGACTCGCTGGCCCACCAGATTTACGGTAAGACTCAAATCAGCGAACGCCATCGGCATCGTTACGAATTTAACAACGACTATATCGATGCCTTCGAGAAGGCGGGCATGCGGGCTACAGGCATCAATCCCGACACGAACTTAGTAGAGATCATTGAACTGGCGAAAGAAGTTCACCCCTGGTACGTGGGCGTTCAGTTTCACCCTGAGCTAAAAAGCACCGTTATGAACCCGCATCCGTTGTTTGTACAGTTTGTACGGGCCGCCTTAACGTTCAATCAACAAAAGCGGGCGGCACCAGCTTCCCCATCCGACCTGGTAACCGTCCGTGTAGAAACCGCCTATGTGGTTGATTAAGCGGCCAGATTCCCGTAATTTTGCAAAAAAAAGTCGATAGTCGATAGTCAGCAGTCAATGGTATTTCTCCGGGAGGCACTATTGACTGCTGACTATCGACTATCGACTACTAACTAAATGGATCGTAATCAACTTATTGGCATTGTCCTGATTATGGCGATGCTGGTCGGCTACCAGTTGCTGGTGCCGAAACCCGCGCCCGAGAAACAGGCTGCTTCCAAAACACAGACTACCCAACCGACACGCCCGTCCAGTTCGTCGGCTGGCCTGGCTAAAGCCAGTCAGGACTCGGCAACCCAATCGCTCGATTCGGCAGCGGCTAAAGCGAAATTTGGTGACTTTGCGGCTGTGGCAAGCGGGCAGGCCCGCGACATTGTTGTTGAGAATAAAGACATTAAAGTAACGTTCAGCACGCAGGGTGGCCGGGTGAAAGAGGTTATCCTGAAAAACTACAAGACTTACAATCAGAAGCCATTAGTGCTGATTGACGGGCAAAGCAGCGAGACTGAGCTTGTTCTGCCAACGAACCGGGGTAAGGTCGATTTGCACCAGCTTTATTATCAGACAACCACTCAACATAGTGTTGTGAGCGGGCAGCCGCAACAAATCGTCTTCCGGGCTGAGGTTGCGCCGGGGCAGGCGGTGGAGCAGGTGTATATCGTACCGGCTGAGGGCTATGTGCTGGACTACGACCTGAAATTAAATGGGTTGGATAATAGCTTAGCTTCTGGCGATATTCGGTTCCTGTGGGCCGATGAGATGCGGCAGTATGAAAATGACCTGGCCAACAACCGCCGGGCGGCAACCATTAACTACCTCACCGCCAACGAATCCTTCGAGAAATTAACCGAAGGAGAAAGCAATGAAGAAGCCAGCCCGGAGGAACCGGTTCAATGGTTTACCATCAAGCACAAGTATTTTCTGTCGGGTTTTGTGGCGAAGAATAGCCCGTTCACGAAAACCAATTTTAAAACCCTTGTTGACCCGGCGGACAGCAGCGTGGTGAAAACGGCCATCGCCGATGTTACCCTGCCCATCGCCGATGTGAAAGCTGGCAAAGGGCAGTATAAGTTCTATTATGGACCGAACGATTTTCAGTTGCTGGGCAGCGTAGCGCCCGAGTTCGACCAGAATGTGTACCTCGGCTATTCGATTCTCAAGCCGATTAACAAGTATTTTTTCGTGCCGGTGTTTAATTTCTTGGAGAAGTTTATCACCAACTACGGGCTGCTGATTATCGCGCTGGTGGTGTTCGTGAAACTAATTCTAACACCGTTAACCTACAAATCGTATGTCAGCATGGCCAAAATGCGGGTGCTGCAACCCGAGCTGAACGAGATGAAGGAGCGTGTCGGCGACGACATGGCCAAGCAGCAGTCCGAGCAGATGAAATTGTATCAGGAGGTGGGCGTTAGTCCACTAAGTGGTTGTGTGCCGGTGCTGGCGACCATGCCCATTCTGTTTGCCTTGTTCATGCTGTTCCCAAACCTGATTGAACTGCGGCAGAAATCGTTTCTATGGGCCAATGATCTATCGACCTACGATGCGTTTATTACCTTCCCGACCCTGCCATTTATTGGCAGCCACCTGAGTTTGTTTACGGTATTGATGACGGCCTCGTCCATCGCTTATGCCTATTATAACAACCAGACCACGCCAACCCAGCCGGGGCCGGTGAACATGAAAGCCTTGAGCTACGTGTTTCCGCTCATGTTCATGTTCGTGCTGAACTCATACCCCGCCGGTCTGACGTTCTACTACTTTGTCTCAAACGTCGTCACGATTGCCCAGCAGCAGTTGATTCGCCGGTTTGTGGATGAGGATAAAATTAAAGCCGTGCTGGACGAGAACCGCCGGAAGAACGCAGCCGGTGAAGGGAAAAAGCCGGGCGGGTTCCAGGCCCTGTTGCAAAAGCAACTGGCAGCCGCCGAAGAGGCCCGTAAACAGGCCGATGAAGCGCAACGCCGGGCTAAGTCCAAGAAATAAGGTGTACGGTTTATGGTGGGTTCACCCGAAAGCAATGATGATTCAGCCTACCGTAAACCGAAAACTGTACCTAAACAAAAGCAACGTGAAAGCGTTGCTTTTGTGCGTTGACCCACATGTATGATGAACACCCGAATTAGTTGGTTTAAACAGGGAGTTGTTATCTGGCTTGTCCTGTTGAGCGGGCAAGTGACCATGGGCCAGATTTCGCCCGATGTTCAGCGACGCTACCAGACGGCTGTAAAAGTCGTGCAGACGGGTGGGGATTACGAACGCGCTAAAATGGACCTGAATACCATTATCCAGCAACGCGGCCCATTGGCTCCTTATGCCAGTTATTATTATGCGGCTGCGGCTTTCCGGCAGAAAAATTTTAATCAGGCGCGGTTAATGCTGAAGCAGTTGATGGAAGTGTTCCCTGACTGGCGAAAGATGGATGAGACCCGTTACCTACTGGCTGCCACCTCGATGGAACTGGGCCAGTATGACGATGCACTGGCTACTATTCAGCAGATTACGGATGCGGCCCTGCGACCTGACATTGCCAAACTCGAACAGAATTTTGTGCCGCGCATCACCGACCTGAACCGGCTGAAACAACTCAATAAATCCTTTCCGAATGACCGTGCGGTGGGCCTGGCGCTCATTGATCTGATCCAGCGAACGGCCAGCGATAAAGACGACCTGGAACTATCGGATCGGCTGACTAACCGCTTTGGGGTGCCGGGGGCGATCAACTCGCAACCTACGCAGCCAGCAGCAGGCACCGTGGCTGCCCGACCAACGACGCCCACTACATCGCCCAGCCGGAATACCCGCGCAAAAGGCTATTATAACGTAGCGGTCATGTTCCCATTCCGGCTGGATGATTTTGATGCCGATAAACGGATTCGCGCAAACCAGTACGTCTATGATCTCTACGACGGCATTAAAATGGCGAAAGCGAAGCTACAGGAAGAGGGTATTACGGTGAATCTGTTTGCCTACGACGTCGATAATGATGCCAATAAAACGCTCGAACTGGTCAACAGTCCCGCTTTTGCCCAGACCGATTTAATTATTGGGCCGCTTTACGTCGAGCCCAACCGAATTGCGTCGGCCTACGCCAATCAAAGCAATATTCTGCTGCTGAACCCTATTGCTACAAGCAGCGAATTGGTTGCCAACCAGCCTATGTCGTTTTTAGCGCAACCGTCTCTGAGCCAGCAGGCGCAGAAATTAGCTGAACAGGTAAGGAGTTTGAATGGATTACGCCGGGCAGCCATTTATTTCGGTACCGCCCGCAAAGATTCGTTGTTGGCCGTAGCCTATCAGACCGAATTGAAACGGCAAAATGTTCAGGTGGTTGATTTTCGGAAAGTGGCGGGTTCCGCGCAAACGATGGCCGATGCCATGCAGTTCGGAGGAACCACTACCGCCACCCGCTCGCTCACGGCAACTACACCCCCGGCGGGCATCGCCCTTGGGCATATCTTTTTTGCCAGCAGCAACGACGACGACGGCTCCCGAATGCTTGACGCCCTCAGTCGCCGTCGGGTGAGCGGACCTTTAGTGACGACCGCTTCGGCCTTCGATTTTTACCGCAATTCAATCTCCACGTTCACCCGGCGGGACTTGTATCTGCTTTATCCCGATTTTATAGACGCATCCCGCGACCCATTTGTTGAGTTCCAGGAGCAGTACGTTGCCAAACGAAATACGATTCCCTCTGTATTCGCCAGTGAAGGATACGATATGATGCTCTTTTTTGGGCGGCAACTGGCCCGAAACGGACTGCCTCCCCGCAATCGGGCCATGCTTCGCTCCGACACGGACGATTACCTGCTATCGGGCTTTGACTATACACAAACCAATGATAACCAGATCGTTCCGATTGTTAAATACGAAGACGGGCGGTTTGTAAAGATTAATTAGTGAATGAGTGATTGAGTGAATGACCGGGCCGCCGGAGCGGTGAATACCATCCGGCCGATTTTATTCACTCATTTACTCATTCGCTCATTGAACCATGACCACGAGCGAACAATTATTTGAAAAAGCCAAAACGCTGATTCCGGGTGGGGTAAACTCGCCGGTGCGGGCGTTTAAGTCGGTGGGGGGGACTCCTCTATTCATTCAATCAGCCAAAGGGCCGTATCTGTACGATGAGGACGGGCGAGAGTATATCGAACTAATTAATTCGTGGGGTCCCATGATTCTGGGCCATGCGTTTGAACCCGTCGAAAAAGCCGTTCGGGATGCCATTCAGCACTCGTTTTCGTTTGGTGCGCCCACCCGGAAAGAGGTGGAAATGGCCGAACTCATCACCCATATGGTGCCTTCGGTTGAGAAAGTACGCATGGTCAATTCCGGCACAGAGGCCACAATGGCCGCTATCCGAGTGGCACGCGGGTTTACCAACCGGGATAAGCTAATCAAATTTGAGGGGTGCTATCACGGCCACGGCGATTCGTTTCTGATTGCCGCCGGAAGCGGTGCCATGACGATGGGTATACCCGATAGCCCCGGCGTGACGAAAGCTACGGCTGCCGATACACTTACCGCTCCCTTCAACGATTTGGCTGCCGTTGAACGGCTATTGGAAAACAACCAAAATCAGGTAGCGGCTGTCATCCTGGAACCCGTGGTGGGAAATATGGGCTGCGTATTGCCCGAACCGGGATTTCTGGAAGGCATTCGGGCATTGTGCGACAAACACGGCGTTCTGCTGATTTTTGATGAAGTTATGACGGGCTTCCGGCTGGCGAAAGGGGGGGCGCAGGAGCGGTTCGGCATCACCCCAGACCTCACCACGATGGGCAAAATTATTGGGGGCGGTATGCCGGTTGGTGCCTACGGCGGCCGGGCTGAAATTATGAACATTGTGTCGCCCGCTGGCCCGGTGTATCAGGCCGGTACACTATCGGGGAATCCCATTGCCATGTCGGCAGGATTAGCCATGCTGCATTATCTGAACGAACACCCGGAGGTGTATACGCGCTTAGAGGAAATCGGGCAGAAACTTACCGACGGTTTCCGGGCTGGTCTGCTGAAAGCCGGGTTAAATTATACCATCAACCACATTGGCTCCATGTTCACCCTGTTTATGACCGAACGGCCCGTGACCAATTTTTCGGATGCCAAAACCTGTAATCTTCCTCAGTTTGGCCGGTATTTCCATGCCATGCTTGATCGTGGCGTCTATCTGGCTCCCTCGCAGTTTGAAAGCCTGTTTCTATCAGTGGCCCTGACCGATGAACTGGTTGAGCGGGTAATAAAGGCGAACGAAGAAAGCCTGATAGTAATGATGACCGGGCTGGCGTCCCAGTGATGAATGATGCATGCGAGCACGCTAAATTCATCATTCATCACTGGGACGCCAGCCCGGTCATCATTCACCATTCATGTTCTTCTCCATCATCATCCCCGTTTATAACCGTCCCGACGAACTTCGCGAACTGCTGGGTAGTCTGACGAAACAGACCTACACGAATTTTGAGGTGATCGTTGTGGAAGACGGTTCGACAACCAAAGCCGATGGGGTCGTGGCGGAGTTTGCAGACCAACTCAACATCCGATATTTTTTTAAAGAAAACTCCGGGCAGGGCTTCACCCGAAATTATGGATTTGAGCGGGCGACGGGCGATTATTTCGTTATTTTCGATTCCGATGCGCTCATTCCCCCGCATTATTTTGCTGCTGTGGTCAGGCGCCTGACCACCAATTGGCTCGATGCTTATGGCGGCCCCGATGCAGCCCATCCTGATTTCACGCCCATTCAGAAGGCCATCAGCTATTCTATGACTTCGCCGTTTACAACAGGCGGTATTCGGGGCAGCAAGAAGAATTTAGGTGGTACGTATCACCCGCGCAGTTTCAACATGGGCCTGTCCCGCAAGGTATGGGAAACCGTCGGTGGCTACAAACTCAGCCGAATGGGGGAGGATATTGAATTCGCCATCCGAATCATCGATAACGGCTTTACAACCGGGCTGATTCCCGACGCATTCATCTACCACAAACGACGGACGAATTTCGGGCAGTTTTTCCGACAGTTGCGGTTCTTTGGCCGCGCCCGCATCAATATTTCCCGCTATTTTCCGGCTGAATTAAAACTGGTGCATACCTTTCCGGCCCTATTCACGCTATTCGTCTTCTCGGTGCCGGTCTGGGCCTTCATCAGCCCGTTTCTGTTTAGCCTGTCCGTAAGCTCCCTGCTTATTTTCTCGTTGCTCATCTGCATCGACGCGACCCGGAAAGAGAAAAGCTCAACGGTGGGGCTGCTAAGCGTTATAGCGGCTTTTACGCAATTAACTGGCTATGGTGTAGGCTTTTTGAGCGAAGGCTGGAAACGAATGATGGAGCCTAAAGACTTTCGCGAAACAGGAGCCACGATTGATTATCCCTCCTGACTGTACCCAATGTTACCCAAATGTTAAGCGGATACTAACGAAATCAGGCATAATGACGTTATTTAAGTACCAACATCTGACACCAACCGATCTGGAACACCCATGGCAAAGCTGGCTAAACCACCCGGACAGCGATTAGTGAAACGCATGAGCACCCGTACAAAGGGTCTGATTGTTGCTCCACTGGGGCTGCTTCTCGTGAGTGTGGGCTTATGCGTCTTTAGTGTAGCTGCTCATGAGAAATACGATGGAGCACCGTTCCGGCAGTGGTTTTTGTGGGGTATTTATAGCTTAATACTGATCAACGGCGGGCTTTTGCTGTTTGGTCAGGCTGTTCGCTACCGGGCGCAGTTAGACTACCGTCGGTTTGTGCGTCGTGAACTTAAGAAACGCGAGCGGGACTGGAACAATCGGTTGCGCGCTATGAGTACTAAACGAAAAGCCTCATCCGGTAAGGGAGAGGCTTGACGTTGTTAATCAATAAGTAGCGGAATCGGTAGTCAGGCGTTGTTCTGAATGCCTGTCATACGTGTTTCTACTTAATTAAGCTGCTTTCTTCTCGGTAAACGAAGCTTTAATTGCTTCCACATCTACATTCTTGATGGTTGGCTTACGAAGCAATTGTTTAATTGCATTGACTTTGTTATTAGCGATAGCCCGGTTCCGACGAGCTTTGCGCTTTAATTCTGTTACTGCCATGATTATATATCGTAATTAATTGTCGGTTCGATTTTGGAACCGCAAAAATACGGATTTTTAGGACAGAATTATCGAATTAATCTATTTTTTATGCGGGCCGCGCATCGTCATAGGGACTAATTATCCTGAATACGTTATGCAAACCAATTCCAACGACCCATTTGGATGGATAAAATGTGTGTAAATCGACTGCCTCTGCGTCATCGGCGTGCCAATTTCTTACTTTTGCAGGATGCAGAAACCTACATTACCCAAAGGAACGCGTGATTTCGGGCCGGAGCAAATGAGCAAACGGCTATTTATATTCGATACCATCCGCCAGACCTTTCAACGGTTTGGCTTTCAGCCCCTCGAAACGCCTTCAATGGAGAACTTGTCCACACTGACGGGCAAGTATGGCGACGAAGGTGACCAACTTCTGTTCAAAATCCTGAATTCCGGCGATTATGCCGCTTCCCTGACCGAACTCGATCTGGCAATGGGGTCTAAAAAGTTAACTCCCAAAATTGCCGAAAAAGGCCTGCGTTATGACCTGACGGTGCCCTTTGCCCGCTATGTAGTTATGAACCGTAACGCGCTCATGATGCCCTTCAAACGCTACCAGATGCAACCCGTCTGGCGCGCCGACCGGCCCCAGAAAGGCCGTTACCGCGAGTTTTACCAGTGCGATGCCGATGTGGTAGGAACAGACTCATTGCTCTGCGAGGCCGAAATCGTGCTGATGATTCATGAGGTGTTCAAAAATCTGCGCTTTGAATCTAAAGATTTTACGCTGAAAATTAACAATCGGAAGATTTTGGCGGGTATTGCTGAAGTCATTGGCGCACCGGGCCAGGAAGGAACGTTGAGTGTTGCCATTGACAAATTAGATAAGATTGGTCCCGAAAAGGTATTCGATGAACTCCGAGAGCGAGGGTTTTCGGAGGAAGCGATTGAAAAATTAACTGTAAAATTGGTTTTGGATAAATTTAAAGGGGATGGTGGCTGGACGCTCGACGAGATAAAAGCATCTCTGGGTTCATCTGTAATTGGTCTGCAGGGTATTGCCGAACTTGAAGAAACACTTCAGTTAGTAAACCAATATGGCTTAGCAGACAGCCGGGTAGAGATTGACCCAACCCTGGCGCGTGGACTTTCGTATTATACCGGCGCTATCTTTGAAGTGAAAGCCAACGGCGTGGCTATCGGCAGCGTGAGCGGGGGAGGGCGGTATGATAACCTAACGGGCGCGTTCGGTATGCCGGGGCTATCGGGGGTGGGCATCTCGTTTGGGGTTGACCGGATTTACGACGTCATGGACGAACTGAAGTTGTTTCCGGCCAGCGCGGGGCAGGGAACACGGGTGCTTGTCGTGCCTTTCGATGCGGAAGCACGAGCCGTAGCCCTGCCGTTGCTGAGTCAACTGCGTGAAGCGGGAATCGCATCCGAAATGTACCCGGACCTAACGAAAGTGAAAAAGATGCTCGATTACGCCAACGCCAACGCGATTCCATTTGTAGTGCTGATTGGCTCAGAGGAAGTGCAAACGGGGCAGCTTGCGCTCAAAAACATGCTAACGGGCGAGCAAAAGAAAGTGAGGAGCGAGCAGGTGATTGAACAGATAGTCAAACCCATTTGACTAAATTGAGTATGAGCTTTGGTAGCAAAAATGGCTGTTTTTCTAAGAAATATTTCTTAGAAAAACAGCCATTTCCTACTTGTTTTATAAAGATAATACCTGATCTTATTTCTGAATTATTCGTTTATAAGTGAATCCAAAACGTAACGGCCACGTATTCTCTTGTTTTTGTAAATTCATATTAATTTTATCGCTTAATCGGTATAAACGTATAAAGAAATCATTCAAGGTGTGTTCAATCTAAAGATGTTAACTTCGCCTTTCAAAGATTGTCAACTCAACTATTTTTATCAAACTTCATTTACTTAACTAAATGTACCAAAACCGTCTGTAGCTGAGCCACTTTTGAGCGTTAGTTTTCGTACAGTACCCAGCGTCGTAAGTTGAGGGGTATGATAAATTTTCTTAGTGAAAAAAGCTGGCGGGAACTTGGTTATTCTTTTCATTCGGTAAAATAATTTAAAGGTTGACTATGACCACTTGATTGCTGGTAGTGACGGGCTGATGGCTCAACCTAATCAATAAATAGGGGCAGAAACTGGTTGATGGAAACTTTACGACCAGTAGTTTATATCGATAAACTACTGGTCGTAAAACCATCTACTGACTGAACTATTTAGGGTTATTTTTGAAGCAAAATCCGTTTACTATCTATTTGGCCGGCGGGTGAGCTGACCTTTAGCAGATAGAGGTCGGCAGGGCGAGTACCCACGTCAAACTGCGCGGTTGACTCGCTGGCAATGCCCAGCAGAACGGCCCCACGGCCCTGCATATCCATCAGTTCGACCCGGCTACCAACTTCCAAACCGTTCAGTTTGAGTACACCCGTACTGGGATTGGGGCCTACCTGCCAATTGGTAATAGCCTCGCTCAACCGTATAGAGAGAGTTTTCGAGTAGTTGAAGGTAGCATCCAGATCAATCAGTTTCAGGCGGTAATACATCACCCCAGGTTGAGGACGCTTATCCCGTAATTGGTAAAAACGTTGCCCTTCCGCAAAGGCTATCCGACCTATCGACTCAAACCGAGCCAGATCAGCGCTGCGTTCGACCTCGAAATGAGAGAAATTACTGGCATCGGCGATTTCCCATTGGAGTAGAATGGCTTGTTCATTCTCTACGGCACTGAACCGGACGATTCGCACCGGCAGCGCGCAGGGGGTATTAAGGCTGGCTGTGGAGGCTACCATGGTATAATTGACCGTGAAGGGTGATAGGGGCGAGTTAGGCGCGCCACGCCCGGCGGGGTCGCTGTCGATCACCGCCTGAATGCCATCCTTATCCGGGTCGTTTATCGCCGTAATATATCCCAGCCCGAATACATCCAGATTGGGGTTAATATTGTATAAATCAAAGTTGTTGCCATCGCTGGTTAGGTCGTTGAAGTTTGGAATGCCATCCCCATCGCTATCCCTAAGCCTATAGATGGGAATACCACTGTCGGGAAATGTCTCCAATGCATCCAGAAAGCCATTGGTTCCCACCGGCCCACTTAGTATTCCATTATGGTCAGCATCATAGAGATTGATCAGGGAAAGCGAAACGCCCGATTCAAAGAGGTCGAGCACTCCGTCATTGTCCGAATCTAAGTCCAGATAGTCAGGTGTACCGTCGCCTAATTGAGTACCAGTAAGAAGGCTGCCCTCAAGGTCATCGTCACTAAAAGTATTGTTTTGATTCGGGTCCTCCCAAATGTCGGGGATGCCGTCGTTATCGCTGTCGGCGTCGCAGGCATTGACAATGCCATCGCCATCGGTATCAAGGGCAGTGCTTTTGTCATTGGCCCAGGTGCTATAATTTAGCCCCAATAGTAGCCAGCTCAGGAGGCAAACGGCCCGGTAATAATGTTGCATACGGTGTGTTTTAGTTAATTACAAATGGTGAAATTATGGCCCGTGTCGCCCTGGGGTTACTACGTAACTTTTCCCTTTAAACAGCGCTTAGGTCTCCTCGACTGGTAGAAAATGATTGGTACTGGTAGTTAAAATTTATTTGATGTATTTTTGGAGGAAAGTTGCATTTTTGTGCAAACTTGACGCAAATAAAAACGTTAATCAATAGGTCAGAAAAAAATGACTACCCAACCTACTATAGCTGATGAAAAGCTGGACAATGGGTGTCCCGCTGAACGATTGTTAAAACTGATGGCTGGCAAATGGAAGCCCCAAATTTTCTACCTTGCTATTAATGGGCCAATTCGCTTTAACTATATACTTCGCCATATTGAAGGAGCGAATAAACAGACAATTGCTGTGGCATTAAAAGAATTAGAAGCAGAAGAATTATTAACTAAAGTTATTGTTCAATTAAAACCTTTGCATATTGAGTACAACCTGTCAGAAAAAGGAAAATCATTAATTCCTGTTTTTCGCCAGTTGGAATTATTGTCATAAGTGCTACTGCTTACCGGCGAGGGTATAGTAAAATGGTTGACTGTTAGTCCAATATTAATTATCTGTTTATTGCCTATATATAGTAAACCCTGTATCAATTATCTTAATACAGGATTTTGCAAAATCGACAACAAAAATCAGGAATTGATAAATTTGTTTACTGTATTTGATGATAATGATTCGTCCGGGCAAGTATATCAGAAACCGGTAATGCCGCCACTTCGCCCACCACAATAATGGCCGGGTTGCTCACCGGAACGCCGGCCCGCCCCGACTCGGCTATTTTCTGCACCATCTCCGACACCCGCCCAATCACCATCTGCTGTTCGGGCAGGGTGCCGTTCTGAATAATGGCCACGGGCGTTTCGGCTTTGCCGCACTGGGCAAAAACGGCCATCACTTCGGCCAGTTTATGCATACCCATCAACACCACGACGGTTGCCGAGGATTGGGCTGCCAAATGCAGATCAGCCGCAAACTGACCGTCTTTGGTGGTGCCTGTTACGACCCAGAAACTATCCGAAAGGCCGCGCGTGGTGAGGGGAATGCCTGCCGAAGCCGGAACGGCATAACTGCTGGAGAGGCCCGGCACTACGTCGGTATCAACCCCATGCTGGCGGGCAAACTCAATTTCTTCGTAGCCCCGCCCAAACACGAACGAATCACCCCCCTTCAGGCGCACCACATGCCCATATTGCCGGGCATAATGCACGATAAGTGGGTTAATATCTTCCTGTACGCACGAGTAGGCTCCCCGGCGTTTTCCCACATACACCTTGAGTGCATCCGAGCGGCAGTAATTGAGCAAATCAGGGTGTACCAGCGCATCATACATGATCACGTCGGCCTGTTGCAGCGCTTTAATGCCTTTTACTGTTATCAAATCCGGGTCGCCCGGACCGGCTCCTACGAGGGTAAGCTTCATATTTCAATGATAGAATGAGTGAATGATAGAATGAGTGAATAGCTGGCGCACACATTCACTCATTCTATCATTCACTCATTGAAAATTAACTGTCCTGCGCCTGAACCAACTCCCGCAATTCCGGTGAGCCTTCCTGTTCGATCTGGGTTTCGCGGTGGGCCTGAACGGCCTGTAAGAACCCTTCGGCCTGGGCAATGAACTGCCGGGCAAACGTTTCCGAAGGTTCCTGCTTATTGATGCTGAAGACTATGGCTTTAAACTCGCCTTCGGCCTGGTGAAAATCAGGTTCACCGGCAAAGGTTTTGTCGAAATCGCTTACGATGCCATGCTGCGTATTGGTTGGTATGTCACGGCTCATCAGCGCAGCGCGGGCACCCGTAATGAATACGTTATAGGCATGGTAGAGCGCGTCGGCCCAGCGGTTTTCGGAAAACGCTTCCCGCGCCCAGCCGAGTTTTTCGCTGGCTTCGGTCAGGGTAGTGGCTACGAGGTCGATCAGGACGCTGGCGCATTCGCCAATACCTACTTCCGTTACGTATTGTTCGGTATGATCCCAGTCGATGTAATCACTGTCAACCAGCGTTTTTAAATCAGCTAAGGGTTTGAGCAACTGGTAGAAATAGTTTTTCCCCTGCCGGGCGTAGTAGTCGCTGTAGTATTCGCCGTCGAAGGCATTGGCCTCAAAATCCCGCAGCAAAAACCGCAGCGAATCCGGGCCGCGTTTGGCGGGGATTTTAATCACCTTGTCGGCAATCAGTCCTTCGCCTTTGCCATTGAAGCCCCCGCCCAGGAGCACCTGCAAAGCAGGCAGTACATACGCTCCGTTCTTTAGCGACGAACCATGATAGCCAATATTGGCCACCGAATGTTGCCCGCAGCCGTTCATGCAGCCCGAAATCTTGATCTTGATATCGTCGTTGAAAATCAGGTCAGGAAACTCGTCGTGCATCATGCGCTCTAAGGCCCGGGTGATGCCGTAGCTGCTCGAAATAGCGAGGTTACAGGTATCGGTGCCGGGGCAGGTCGTGATGTCGGCGGTGGTATCAAACCCTGGTTCGGCCAGACCCAGCGCATCCAGTGCCTCGAACACGGCGGGCAGGTCTTCCGGCTTGATAAATCGGAGCAAATACCCCTGATTCACCGTCACTCGAATATCGTCGGCGGCATACTGTTTCACAAGCTGCGCCAAAGATCGGGCCGTGTCGGAATGCATATCGCCCAACAGCACCCGCAGTTGCACCGCATACCAGCCTTTTTGCTTTTGCTCAAAGACATTGGTCCGGTACCAGTCCTGGAATTTTTTTGTCATTCTAACGAAGGAGGAATCTTCGGTCGAGACAACGAATCCGTTTACGGAAGATTCCTCCTTCGTTGGAATGACAAAACGTTTGTTTTTTAACGCCAGTGTTTCTTCGTCCACCCGACGGAGCAATTCGTCCAGTCCAATATCATTCAGCAGGTACTTCATCCGGGCTTTGTGGCGTTTCTGGCGTTCGCCATACCGGTCGAACACGCGAATGACGCCCTCGATAAACGGAATCGTCTGCTCTTCGTCCAGAAATTCATAGGCCGTTTGAGCCGGAAACGGCTGTGCGCCTAATCCACCCCCCAGCATTACCTTAAAGCCCCGTTTGCCGTCCTGCATACGCGGAATCAGTCCCACATCGTGCATGTAGCCATAGGCCGAATCCTTCTCGCTCGACGACACCGAAATCTTGAACTTTCGGCCCATATCCTGACAAATCGGATTCCGTAGAAAGTAATCGAAAATACTGTAGGCGTAGGGGGTGATGTCGAACGGCTCGTCGGGGTCGATGCCCGCCCGCGCCGAACCCGTCACGTTCCGAACGGTATTACCGCAGGCTTCTTTCAGGGTAATGTCTGCCTCTTCAAGCTCGGCCCAAAGCTGGGGCGAGTCGGCGAGTTTAACGAAGTGAAGCTGAATATCCTGCCGGGTGGTGGCGTGGAGGTTGCCCGTCGCGTATTTATCCGAGAGGTCAGCAATCCGAATCAGTTGGTCGGCGGTGATGCGGCCGTGGGGCAACTTAATCCGAATCATCTGCACGCCCGGTTGCCGCTGTCCATACACGCCCCGCGTCAGCCGGAATTTCCGAAACGCTTCATCGGCGATGTCGCCCTGCTGAAACGAACTGATCTTCTGTTCGAGGTCCAGAATATCGCGCCGGGCGGCTGCGCTTACCTTATCGGAGAGTAGGATAGACATACTGGTTATTGTCTATGGATTTAATGGTCTAATGTTGTAAAACGAAACGCCGGTCGCATCCGGCGTTTTACGTACAGACAAAGATAAAACCATCCCGGCTGGATTAAGTTCGCGGGTTGCCCAACTTCTGGTAATGGTGGATAAGCAGAGGTTATACGTTTATCCCTTAGATTACCTCATTCCGTTCGCCGGTTGCCTGCCAGTCGGCATCCATGTCCTGAAAACGGCGGGCCACCCGGCTCAGGAACTCGTCGTCGAGCATGGTGGGCACGGCGGCCGGGTCGCTCAGGTCCATCTCGCTGATTTTATAGGTCTGTTCATAGGGACCCGTTTCAATTTTGACAATATATTTGCCGTTCCAGGCATACAGGCCAATGCGGAACTGCGGGTGCGGAATATCCTGAACGAAACGCACGTTGGGAATGATGAATTATAAATGATGAATGTTTTTTGGTCACTCAGTCTAACAAAGATAAAGAATATAACTGCTCGTTATTTCTGGTTTGCATTTATCATTTATCATTCATCATTCATCATTCTTTCCTGTCGCAACGACACCGACGAAGCGGCTCAGTTTTTTCTGCGGGGGAACGTGCAGTTGCAGAAGCGGGAGTATAGAGAAGCCATCCGGTTCTACTCGGAAGCTATTGATAAAAAGTCTGACTTTGCCGATGCGTATAATAACCGGGGTTTAGCCAAATTTCGGAACGATGACCGGGAGGGAGCAGTGGCCGATTATACCCACGCCCTTGAACTCGACCCTGACTTTGGCACCGCTTATTTTAATCGGGCTGAAGTGCGGCTGGAACTGGGCGATGCGGCAGGCTCATTAACCGATTTGCTGCGGATTGAAAAAGCCTATCGGGATTCTACGTTTTATCACACCCGGCTGGGGGATGTGTATGTCCGGCTGAACAAGCCCGCGCAGGCACAGGCCGCCTACGACCGTGCTCTGCAAGTAGCCCCTGACAATGTCGAAGCCCTGACCAACCGGGGTGCCTTCTGGTACAGCCAGAAAGCCTATGAACCGGCTAAGCAGGACATTGAGCGGGCGTTGGCGCTGAATCCAAACCAGGATGCCGCCCTCAACAACCAGAGTTTACTCCTGGCCCGAGCCGGTAAATTTGCCGACGCACTTACCTATGTTGACCGGGCCCTGCAACACCAGCCCCGCCAGCCGTATTACCTCAACAACAAAGCCTATCTACTGCTGAAACTCAACCGCCCCGCCGACGCCCTGCCGTTAGTCGAAGAATCGCTTCAGCGGAATAGCGAAAATGCCTGGGCGCATCAAACGATGGGTCTGTACTGGCTCAGCCAGCAGCAACCGGCAAAAGCTCTGCCCGAATTTCGGCAGGCCGAAAAACTCGATGCCTCCGTCGAATCGCTTTATTATTCCATCGGGGTTGCCGAACTGGGGGTTGGGAATAAACCGGCGGCCTGTGACGCCTGGCAGCGGGGCGAATCGGTCGGGGACGAACTGGCCCGCCGGGAACGCAAAACACGGTGCCAACAATAGACGGGCGGTCCTTTTAGCCGCCTGTAAACAAGACCCGCATAAGCAGATATAACCCTGACGGACATGCCAGACAACCCAGCCCGGTATAAAAGGTGGCCGTTAAGGCCCCGTAGGGTACTAATTTAGGGTCGGTGGCCGCTAACCCAGCCGTTACCCCACTGGTCGTGCCCATCAATCCGCCAAAGATCATGGCCGTATGCGGGTTGTCGAGGCCAATAAAGCGGGCGATCAGGGGCGTGCTTACCGTGACGAAAATGGCCTTGACCAGCCCGGCGGCAATGCTCAGGGCCATCACATCCGAACTGGCCCCAATAGCCGCCCCCGTTACCGGCCCCACGATGTAGGTGCAGGCCCCGGCCCCAATGGTAGTCAGGCTGACGGCGTCGGTATATCCCCAGGCTAAGGCGACACCAACGCCCCCCATAAAGGAGAGGACAATACCGATAAACAGCGATAAGGCGCCTATCCAGCCCGTCCGCTTCATGACGATGAAACTGGCTCCTAAGCTCGTGGAAACGATGGCAAAGTCACGAAACATGGACCCGCCCAGCAGGCTAAAGCCGGAGAAAAGTTTCAGGTCGGCCACGCCCTTATTGCCCCCCGAATACAGCCCGCCCACATACGCCAGTGCCAGCCCCATAAAAATGGCAATGGCGGAGGCCGGTATTTTCTTATTGGTGAGCCGGTTGGAGAGGATGGCCGAACTATACATCATCAGGCCGACTACCAGAAAGGCGACCACCAACCCATTTTTTTCAAGGAAGTGGGTGATAAGTTCCATGCGGGTCAATGGGTTTGGACAATCGAGTCAGCAGCGGAATGGTAGACAGGCAAAGCAGGACCGGAATAATACCGGCTAAAATGGCGATGAAACCGCTCGAAACAGCCACTTTCACGTTTTGCGTGGCCGACATGGCTACCACAATCGGGATATACATCTGGCTCCAGAACGCAATGCCCTTCTCGGTTAACGCGTTGCTGTACTTCTTTTTGGCGAACCAGTCATTGATAAGAATCAATAATAACATGGCAAATCCAACTCCGCCCACATTGGCCTCCACCCCAACAAGCCGCCCGAGCAGTTCGCCCGCTAATTGTCCGGTCAGGTAGCAAAAGGCCAGCAGCGCGACACCGTAAATAACCATAGACGTATTGGGTTAAGGGGTCAGGAATAAGGGTTTCAACTCATTCTTGGTGACTTTGCCCATTGCATTCCGGGGCAACTCATCCACCACCCGGTACGTCCGGGGCACTTTGTAGGCGGGCATCCGTTCCCGAAGCCACTGGCTGATGCGTTCGGTTGCTATCGTTTTGTCCCGCAGAATAAGCACCGCCCCCACCAACTCGCCCCATTCCTCATTGAGAATGCCCACCACGCTGCAATCGCTGATGGCCGGGTGCGTGCGTAAGACTTCTTCGATTTCGAGCGCCGAGATTTTGTACCCACCCGATTTAATGATGTCGATGGAGTCGCGGCCCAACATGCGGTAATAGCCCTCTTCCACCACAGCAATATCGCCCGTTCGGAACCAGCCGTCGTCGGTAAAAGCCAGCCGAGTGGCCTCGGGCCGCTGCCAGTACTCCAGAAAAACGGTGGCTCCCTGAATCTGAATCTCGCCCGGCTGTCCGTCCGCCACGATCTGGTTTGCCTCGTCGACTAATCGGACGCGAACCCCCGGCAACGGCAGCCCAATAGAACCCACCCGGCGCTCGCCTTCGTAGGGATTGCTGATACCCATGCCAATTTCGGTCATGCCGTATCGTTCGAGCAGGGTGTGCCCGCTCACGGTTTTCCATCTTTCCATCACTGAAACGGGCAGAGCCGCCGACCCCGATACCATCAGCCGGAATCGGGTTAGGGTGTCCGTCACCTGCTTCTGCTGCTCAACCGGCAGGCTTTCCCAGTGGGCAATGAGCTTGAAATAGATCGTTGGTACCGCCATGAACACATTAATCCGGCCCCGCTGAAACGTATCGAAGATGGCTTCTGCCGAGAAATTGGGCAGGAATTCGACCGTGGCCCCCGCCCAGAGCGCACAGCACACCACATTGATAATGCCGTGTACGTGATGCAGGGGCAGCACACAGAGGATATGGTCATCCGCCGACCACTGCCAGACACGTACAAGGGTTGAAATCTGAGCCGTGAGATTAGCATGGGTCGTTACCACGCCTTTGGGTAGGTTTGTCGTACCGCTGGTGTAGAGAATCATCGCCCGGCGACTGGCTTCCAGCTCAGGCAGGGACAGCAACTCTGGAATATCATCTGCTTCATCTACGATCAGTAACCGGCAGTCGGCCTCCTCGGCTAAAGGAGCCAGCAGGGGCGCATACGTTGCGTCGGCTATCAGGATGCGGGCACCGGTGTCCCCGATCACATACCGCAGGGAGGGCAGGGGGTACGACAGGGCCAGGGGTACGGCCACGCCACCAGCCCGCCAGATGCCCCACTGAACCCGCACATAATCAACCCCCGGCGCAACCATAAAGGCAACCCGGGCTTCGTGGAGGTCGGTGGCTGCGTCGAGTAAACGGGCCGCAAACGCACCGGACGAATCCAGTAACTGCTGATAGGTATAGGATTGCCCATCGGCAATAATGGCTACGGCGTCCGGGTGCTGGCTGGCATTATCGACGAGTGGTTGCATTGAAGTAGTTTAGCTGGTACTGATAATATGGGATTAACAACTTCCTACTCATTGTAGGGCCAGCTTAATGTGGGCTAAATGATGCTGCACATGCCAGGCCGACATTGCCAGCGCCTGAGCCTGATTGATCCAGATTTGCCGAACGGGGTGATAATACTGAATCGCTAACTGGGTTTCATCTAAAGATTTGGCTAAACGCACATAGCGCCGATTAATTCCTTCCAGCATCAGCAGCGAATCGACAAGAGGGGCCGTTGAGGAGGAGTCGGGCGTGGTTACCCAGGCGTTCATGTCAATCAGCGTGACGGGAGTATAATCCGGTTCGGTCAGAGCTTTTTTCAGCCGGAAAAAATGAAGAAGCTGAATATCGGCTACATGATGAACCAGTTGCCCGACCGTCCAGCTACCGTCTCGGTACGTTTTGGTCAGGTCGGTCGGGGAGAGTGATTCGACCACATCCCGATACCGGTCGGGGCTCTGCTCAATGATGGCGGTGTAGGCAGCAATCTCGGCGGGGGAAGACGTGGGCGGGCTAACAAACGGCCCGATGGGGTATCTACGGTCCTGCATAGTCAATCAGTGGTTAGGTGATAAGTATAAACGCTACATTAACTATAACTACAGTTTTAGTTTTTCTCTGATGAGCGCTTTGTACTGAGAAAACTGTTCCTGATTGGTGTGTTTATCGGTCGTCACTTCCAGCAGTTTAGCGGACTCGCCGGGCTGGAAGAAGTCGGGGAGGAGCGCCCGGAGTGCGTCGATGAAATCACCGGTATGGTAAACGATGCGGGCATCGCTGGCCGTATTTCGGGCCGTATAGCCGTGGGGCGTTTCAAAATACGTTTCCAGTTCGGCGAGTCGGCTGGGTCCATCAATCATCCGAAAAATATGCCCGCCATCATTATTCAGCAGCACGATTCGCAGGTTAGGGGGCACCGGTGCCGACCAGAGCGCATTTCGGTCGTAGAAAAACGCCACGTCGCCAATGAGCAGAGTAACGAGCTGGTCGGTCTGTAGCGCAGCGCCCACGGCCGTACTCAAACAACCGTCGATGCCGCTTACACCCCGGTTGGCCGAAACGCGAATCTGTTGCTGTTCCGACACCCCGCACAGGTTGGCATAGCGCACGGGCATACTGTTGGCCAGATGAAGGCAGGAGCCGTCGGGTAACGCGTCCAGTACGGCCCGCACCGCCGACCAGTCGGTGAGCCGGTCTGTAGGTTGCGAAAGCGTCTGTTCGACCAGCTTGGCGGCCTGCCGGTCGAGGGTTTGCCAGTGATTCAGGAATGCATGGGTATCTTCCTCCTCGTCATCGCCCTGTAAAAACCGCTGGTAATCCAGATCGGCAAACAATTTTTCCAGGAAAGCTAAGGGCTGCGCCGGAATCAGCGTCGTCAGGCTCTGAAACGAATCAGTAATCCGGTCCAAACCGGGCTGAATGTGCCAGTGCCGATGCGGACGTGGAACGTCGGCGGAAAGCTGCCGCAGAAACGTCTTCAGATTTCGGGTCAGGAACGAGTTGCCAAGAGTAATGAGCAAATCGGGCCGTAGCGTCTCCCGGGCGGAGTCGGTTAACCCCGACAGAAACGTATCGGAATGGGTGATAAAGACCCCGTTCTTCGGCAAATTAGCGGTCAGTTCGCCCACCACCGGAACCCCAAACTCGTCGCTCAACTGCCGCAGTACCGTGAGCAGGGCAGGCGTATAGGGACACTGCCCAACAGCAATTAGTATCCGTTCAGCCTGTTCCCATTCATGCATCAGCCCGTGCCAGGCATCGGTTGTCAGGGCAGGCTGGCTGTCGAGCATGTTGATGACCCGCACCGGGCCGTAGGTAAACGATTCGTCGGGGGCCGGATAAAAAGGCTCCCGGAGGGGTACGTTTATATGCACCGGCCCGGCGGGGTACAGGCGGCTGAGCAAAACCGCTTCGTTTATCGAACGTTCGATAAACCAGCGGGCGTCGGCGTGGCCGTAGTCGGCGGGGAGGTCGTAGCTGCGTTTTACCTGCGGCCCGAAAATACCGGCCTGGTCAATTGTTTGCCCATCCTGCTGGTGCAGCCACTCGTGGGGTCGGTCGGCGGTGAGCAGCACGAGCGGCACCTGCTGAAAAAAGGCTTCGGCCACGGCGGGGGCGAGGTTATAGACCGCACTGCCCGACGTGCAGATCACCGCGACCGGTTTCTGGCTCTGCTGTGCCATGCCCATGGCTACAAATCCCGCCGAGCGTTCGTCGGCCATCACCCGAACCCGCAGGTGCGGATGCCGGGCCACGGCTAACGCAAGCGGAGCCGAGCGCGAACCGGGCGACACCACTACATGGGTAATCCCTTTCTGATAAAGCAACTCGGCAATGTCAATAATAGGCTGAAGAACGGGCATACGAAGAACGGGCGAACGGTTGCCCAACTGCAAACATAAGGCCGAAACCGATGCCCTTTCCCGCCACCATTCGTATATTTTCCGTTACTTTGCTCAGCGGGTGGACAAGAATCGTCCGCCCCGATAAACGATACGCCGGGTTTAGACGTTCTTGAACAAACCCATTTCTGCACAGCTACCGGCGATCATTAACTATACCGGACCACTCCTGACTATCTCTGACCCTACAACTATGAATCGCATCACCTTTGAAAACGAGGATGAAATTCGGGTGAAATCCTTAGCCGGAGCCGTTATCATCAACGTCTTGCTGATCGCCCTGCTGCTGCTGGTTAAGTTGTCGCAGACGATTCCGAACCCACCCCCGATTCAGTTTGTGGAGGTGAACTTTGGCCTTGATAACCGGGGGAGCGGGCGAATTCAGACCCGTAACAAACCCTCGGCGTCGCTGAATCCAGAGGAAGTCCGGGCCGCCGATAAGCGACCCAATCCAAAGGTAAATACAACCCCCCGGCTGGAAAAGAGTCGGCCCACCCCCGTTCCTAAGGTGGAGGAGGCTAAACCAGCGAAGACAGCCACCGAAAAACCCCTCATCACCAGCAAGGCCGAAAGCCCCGTGACCACCCCCGAGCGGCCCGAACCTAAACGGGTGGAATCGCCCAAGGCTACGGCTCCGGTTGAGCGACCTGCGCCCCCAGTCCCGCCTAAAAAAGTAGAAACGGTTAATAATGATGCGCTCTTTAAAAAGTCGTCGGGTGGGGGTGGCTCCAATGGAACCATTGGCAAGGCCGCTGGCACGGGCGGGAATAACAACGGCGATGATGCAGACGGTGTAGGGGACAAGGGCAATCCCAATGGGAAGATCAACGCCAAAGAATTCTATGGCACGCCCGGCGGTGCACCCACGGGTGTGGCCTTCGACGTGTCGGGCTGGTCGCTGGCCAGTCGCCCCAGCGTGAATGATGAGTCCGACGAAACCGGCAAGATCGTTTTCCAGATTAAAGTGGATGGGAGTGGGGATGTCATCAACGTTCGTCAGCTACAAAGTACCGTCAGCCCGGCCGTGAGCGAACAGTACCGAAAGGCGGTGCAACGGCTGCGGCTGAAACCAAAAGGGGGAGCCACGCCCCCCACAGCCACCGGCACTATCACCTTCATTATAAAGGCAAAAGATTAATGCAGTATTCGGAAGCCATCGACTACCTCTACAGTCGGCTCCCTGTGTTTCACCGAATTGGCGCGAAAGCGATCAAACCCGGGTTAGGCAATACCCTGGCGTTATGCGAAGCCTTAGGGAATCCACACCAGCAGTTTCGTAGCATTCATGTGGCAGGCACCAATGGGAAAGGCAGCACCTCGCACATGCTGGCGGCCATTTACCAGTCGGCGGGGTATCGGGTGGGGCTGTACACCTCTCCCCACTTAAAATCCTTTACCGAACGCATCCGGCTGAACGGTGAACCCATCGCGGAAGAGGCCGTAGCCCGCTTTGTGACGGAGCATCAGGCCCTGATTGAGCGGATTGAACCGTCCTTTTTTGAAGTAACGGTGGTGATGGCGTTTGCGGAGTTCGCCCGGCAGGGTGTCGATGTTGCTATTATCGAAGTGGGTCTGGGGGGGCGGCTCGACTCTACCAATATTATTCGGCCCGAAGCATCGGTCATCACCAACATTGGCTACGACCATACCGATATTCTGGGGGATACATTAGCCAAAATAGCCGCCGAGAAAGCGGGAATCATTAAGCCCGGTGTTCCGGTCATCATTAGCGAAACCCAGCCCGAAACGCAGGACATCTTTAGCAATACGGCTGCTTCCGTACAGTCGCCCATCCGGTTTGCTGATCAGCAGTACCGGATTCAGGACAGGGGTATTCAGGCGGGAAAGCGCCGGGTTGAGGTTATTGAGGGCAGCAAGCCTCCCCGCGCCATACAACTGGATTTGCTGGGTACTTATCAATTGCAGAACCTGCCTGGGGTGCTGGCTACGGTGAAAACCCTGCAGGGCATATGGCCGGTTGACCCGGATGCGGAGGAACAGGGATTAGCCGCCGTAACAACGATTACCGGTCTCAAAGGCCGTTTCCAGACGCTGCAGGAGCGTCCCCGGGTCATCGCCGACACGGCCCATAATCCCCCCGGTCTGACCGCTCTGTTTGACAGCCTGCATACGATACCGCATCAAACCCTGCGGATTGTGCTGGGGTTAGTGGCCGATAAGGACCGGTCAGCGGTGCTGGATGTTCTGCCCCAAAATGCCGTGTATTATTTCTGTCAGGCCCAAACGCCCCGCTCGTTGCCCGTGGAGGTACTGCAAGCCGAAGCCGGTCAATGTGGCCGGGTAGGAGCCGCCTATCCCGATGTCAACAGTGCTTTAGCGGCTGCGCTCCAGCAGGCATCCTCCTATGATTTAATTCTGATTACTGGCAGTAACTACACCATTGCCGAACTAACCCATCTGTAAGCCCGTGACGCGACGTAAAACCCATCGTTTTCTGCAAAATGCGGAAAGCGCCAATGTTATTGAAGCTGGTAAACCCCTTTACAAAACCATCCGGGGGCGCTGGCGGTCTGATTATTTTGGGAATGACAATCCCATTGTGCTGGAATTAGCCTGTGGCAAGGGCGAGTATACGGTTGGGCTGGGAACCGCCTTTCCACAGTTAAATTTTATCGGGGTGGATATCAAAGGCGACCGGATTGCCCGGGGTTCCAAAGCAGCCCAAACGCGGGGATTAACAAATGTGGCGTTCCTGCGAACGGATATTAATTTTTTGACGGAATTTTTCAGCGAAGGAGAAGTCAACGAAATCTGGATTACCTTTCCTGATCCTCAGCCCCGCCCGAAGCAGGAAAAACATCGCCTGACGCACCCGCGTTTCCTGGCTGTTTACCGCCAGTTGCTCGTGCCCGGTGGCACGTTGCATCTAAAAACAGATAACCCGGAATTATTTGCGTATAGCCTTGAACAAGTGCAGCAGGCTGACTGTATGAATTTACAATCGACAACAGATTTGTATAACTCTCCGTTGAACGAAATTCACTTAGGCATCAAAACGAAATACGAGCAATTGTTTTTCAATCAGGGATTTACAATAAACTATTTACAATGTAAAATGGGTGCAGTTTAACAAACTACACCCATTTAATAAGTTAAATATATGAACGATGTAAATTTACAAAAACACATTAAATGTTATTTGTTAAAGCATCTGTTCACATCATTAATTCACCTGTTTATTTGTTAAAACAACTTGGCGATCAGGTCAGCCACCCGGCTCGAATACCCGTATTCGTTATCGTACCAACCAACAACCTTAGCCAGACTTCCGTTAACAGCGGTCAATTTAGAGTCAAAGATGCAGGAGTGGGGGTTGCCTACAATGTCAATTGATACGATTTCATCCGTATTGTATTCCAGATAGCCTTTCAGCGTCGTTTCCGAGGCTTGTTTAATCGCATCATTGATCTCCTGCACGGTTACTTCCCGCTTCAGAATAACCGTGAGGTCAGTTAGTGAGCCATCGGGGGTAGGAACGCGGAGTGCGTTGCCGTCTAATTTACCTTTTAATTGGGGAAGCACCAGGCCTACCGCTTTTGCCGCGCCCGTTGAGGTGGGTACAATGGATAAAGCTGCTGCCCGTGCCCGGCGCAGATCGGAGTGGGGGGCGTCCTGTAAATTCTGGTCAGCCGTGTAGGCGTGAATGGTGGTCATGTAACCTTTCTCAATGCCAAATACATCGTCCAGTACTTTTGCCATTGGCGCTAAGCAGTTGGTCGTGCAGGAAGCGTTCGAGATAATGGTTTCCTGGCCTGTCAGCGTATCGTCATTGACGCCCAGTACTACCGTTGGAATATTTCCTTTAGCAGGCGCTGAAATAACTACTTTTTTCGCACCGGCCTGTAAGTGCATACCCGCACCGGCTTCATCGACGAACCGACCGGTTGATTCCAGTACTACGTCTACTTTCAGCGAAGTCCAGGGTAAGTTTTTGGGATCGCGTTCAGCGTAAGCATTGATCCGCTTACCATTTACAGTGAGGCTTTCATTATCTGATGTTACCTCACCCGGAAATTTTCCATGAACAGAATCATATTTTAAGAGATGCGCGAGCGTCGCATTGTCTGTTAAGTCGTTGATCGCAACGATTTCGATGTTTTCCTTTTCAAGTAGCCGTCTGAATGAAAGCCGTCCAATACGACCGAATCCATTAATAGCAACGCGTATTTTTTCCATGAATAGAGAAAATTGGTTTGTTTTCGGGTCAAATATACAGATTAAATAAGCCTTTTACAGCAATTACTATCAGCTATACGTTTTTAGCATTATAAGGAGAGTTTTAGCATTCAGTACAAAAAGGCTGTCATATTTTAGCATATTTTCAGTTATTTACTAAATATATAATCACAATTTAGCATGAAATACTAAAATTATTAGTAAATACTAAATATTATACTAAAATATGCTAAGAAAAATATTGCTAATACTAATTTTTTCATCCAAATACTAAAATGTTCTCCTTTTTATAAATGAAAGGAATGTATATCTTTTAGAATAACCGAAAAATACACCCACCCATCATTAACAACTAAGTATGGTACGCATAACGAAGGCTTTCCATTTGGCTAAATAATCTGCGAGTTTTAGCTACCAGAAATTAGCATACTTACGACCAAAGGCATTTGCCATTGTGTTAGACATTTGCATATCAATGAACTGACTTTCTTCCTGGTGATCTTTACACGCTTATGCTATGCTTAATACGCTAGCGGATGAACGATTCGTTTCCTTTGCTAACCACCTTTGCATCGCGCCCAGCAAAGGTTGATAGGAAAACTCTTAAACTATTTTATCTCCCAATGTATCTCATCACCCATCATGGTCTATCAATTCCTCGACCAAACCCGTTCTGGATTCAAGACGATGCTGCTGCTACTGAAACAATCAAACTTCCAACCGATAGGAGGTTGCCTTTATTATTTATAGAGCAAAAGATACTCAAAACCCAAAGCCAACTAAAGTATCATTATGGACTGCGGGCCATCGAGTCTCATTAAGATTTCTATACTTACTTAATAGATTATAATAACTAATCAGGTTTTTTTCGGTTATAAGAGTATACGCTTATCAAATGGCTATAAGCTGCTATAGCTTGTAAGCAAACAGGATTCTAAATAATTTGGGCATTATATTTCAACTATACGTGTCTTATGATTACCTTTGAAAAATGAGAGAAATAAGTCACTATAATATGGTTGTATAACAATAGAAAATTTTGCATAAAACATAAAAGTACTGATAATCAACTACTTATAACACTATATATAAACTTTTACTTTAACTAAATGAATCACAAAATTGAGGAAATTTGGGCAGATCGCACCTTACTGGCCCAGGAAGAATCCATCCAGTTAATTAAAGACGTAATAAATCAATTAGATAGGGGAGAACTTCGCGTCGCCACGCCCCCTGTCGATGAATCGGCAGAATGGACCGTGAACGAATGGGTAAAAAAAGCAATCCTGCTTTACTTCGTCAGTCAGCAGATGAAGCCGGAGGAGGTAGGCATCTTTACCTTTAACGACAAAATTCCTCTTAAGACAAATTTCGTACAAGCTAAAGTTCGGGCTGTTCCACCAGCCGTTGCCCGGTTTGGATCGTATCAGGCTCCGGGGGTTATTCTGATGCCATCCTACGTGAACATTGGTGCGTATGTCGATGAGCGAACGATGGTGGACACCTGGGCGACAGTTGGTAGTTGCGCCCAGATTGGGAAAGATGTACACCTCAGTGGTGGGGTTGGGATCGGGGGGGTTTTGGAGCCCCCCCAGGCCGCACCCGTGATCATCGAAGACGGCGCGTTTATTGGTTCACGCTGCATCGTAGTTGAAGGAGCACATATTGGTAAACGGGCTGTGTTGGGAGCAGGGGTGACTATCACCGGCTCTTCAAAGATCATCGACGTTACCGGTGCTAAACCTGTTGAATATAAAGGATACGTGCCTGCTAACTCAGTTGTGATTCCGGGGAGTTATGCTAAACAGTTTCCTGCGGGCGAATACCACGTGCCGTGTGCCATTATCATCGGTCAGCGAAAATCATCTACCGATTTAAAAACATCGCTCAACGACGCCCTACGCGAAAATAACGTATCCGTTTGAAGAACGATACAAATGTGTATCATTGTCTATTGTTAAATATCCATTGATAGTTTACAATATTTGATTTACAAGGTTGTACAGTAAATTGTACAACCTTTTTTTATAAAATACAATTGTACACAATAATAGGTATTGCTCTTCCATATATCTTTGTAATTATTTACCTTGTGCATCTATTATATTATATAAACCTGTTAAATAGCCATGACGATAAATGACAAGATTAAACAGATTCTTATCGATAAGAATTTAACCCCGTCTTATTTCGCCGATGAAATTGGGGTGCAACGCTCCAGTATTTCGCACATTCTCTCGGGTCGCAATCGGCCAAGTTTTGATATAATTCAAAAAATTATCCGTCGTTTCCCAGAACTGGGGTATGAATGGATTATGGAAGAGGAGAGTCAGTCGGGGGGGCAATCGTCCTCGTTAGGTTACGGCAATCGGGGAACCGGGCGGCCAAGCGTTGAACAACGATCAGAACGATTTGCTCCAGTTCAGTCATCCATTCCGTATTCATCTCAACCCAGTTCCATACGAAGCCAGCGGCACGAAATTCCGCCCCAGCCCCAGCTTATATCTGCTCAATCTGTCGCCGATGTGCCAACCGCTACGGAACCCGTCCTGAGTAGTTCCTCGGAGAAAAGAGTGGAGCGTATTCTTATTTTCTATACAGATGGCTCGTTCCGGGAATATACTCCGGCATAACGATGAAGAGCCCTGTGCCTAACTATTGGTAAAAGCTTGTGTCCTCTAAAGAGACTATGTTGGGAGGAAGATGCTGTAAGATTGCGGTAAAAGATACTCTACACTGCCAGTTATATTTTTCTTTACAATGGGGCGTGTATTCGCCCCATCAGGTATGCACGTGAACGTATCGTAACTTTTACTAACCGGTACAACTCGGTGGGCCCGAAGTAATATGCAACGGTTTGCTTTACTCAACCGGCTGATTCGGCGGAGTCTATAGCTGATGAATACTCATTAGCGGTATGCGTCAAAAATTGATACCATATTGAAACTATTTCACACCCAACTGGTTAAACTATGTCCTCAAAAATAGCCTATACTGCTTAATTAGGCCTATTTTTTACTCTTAATTACCTAACTGTCTGTAAAGCAATAGTTTAGTGTTCCACGTGGATAACATGTGGATAATACAGTGGATAAGCGTATTTTATTTGTTGTATAATTTATATTATGTTAAGTAAAGTTTTCCTAAATAGGGGTCGATAGCCGGGGCTATCGACCCCTATCCCGCTTACTTACTTTCGATGCAGACGATCTTCTTCTCTTCGTATTGCTTCAAGATGTTCTGGGTGTTATTCAGGTTATCCATCAGGTCCTGCTCTTCTTTCACCGTTTTCGCCTTCAGAAAATATGGCAGGGCTTGTTTGAATTTGCCGCATACTTTCCCATCGGCTTCCTTACCGGTTTTGTTGTACTCAGCCATATCCATCTTATCCACAGACCGCTTCATTTCAACCGCTTCGTTGAATACAAAAACACCCATGTTGTAATTGGCATCGTAGTTATTGGGGTCAACCGCCAGTGCCTTTTCCAAATACTGTTTTTCCAGGGCTTTGTTTTCGTTCTGCTTCTGCTTCAGTTCAGCTAATTGCTTTTCGCCACCGGCGGCATTAGATGCATTTGCCGCGGCTTCTTTAGCTTCGGTTTCCAGTTTGGCCAGTTCACCCTTCTGTTCAGCCAATCGTTTCTGAACATCGGCCAATTGCCGTTTCAATTCGGGTTTGGGCGTCTTTTTGATCGATGCATTCAGGCGGGCAATCTCACTGTTATAGGCGTCAATAATGCTTTTTGAATCAGCAAGTTGTTTGGCCGTATTGCCGCCTTTCTTCGAATCACCTTCCAGTTTCCGAATCTCATCGTCGGATTTATGCGCGATGTTGTTGTACACGATGGAGAGATTAACCAGATTCTGTACGTTACTCGGGTCTTTCTCTACCATCTGTTTCATGCTGGTGATAGCCTCATCCATCCGGTTACTCGTCAGCATGATGTTGATTTTCTCGTTGGCCAGGTCTTTATTTCCCGGTGCCAGGGCAATCCCTTTATCCAGAGCGGCTAAAGCTTTATCCATTTCGTTATCAGCCCGGTATAACATAGCCAGCGAACCATAAATGGCAGCATCTTTCCCCCCACCGGCAATGTATTTTTCCAATTGGGTCTTTGCTGTGGCATTGTCTTTAATCTGCTGAGCGGCAATGGCCGTGTAGAGCGGAGCCAGCGTGTCTTTTGGGTTGATATCCCCCGCCATCGACATCGACTTCAGCGCGTCGGCATAGTTCTTCGCCTGAAACTTAGCTACGCCCTGCTGCATAAATGCGCCGTACATTGCCTGCCCTTTCAAAGCCTCCTCAGCCTCCTTTGCTAATTTACCCGGACCACCTTTTTTATCCTTGTCGAGTTCAATCACTTTTTTATAGGCTTCATAGGCCGTTGTAGCGGCTGTTGAATCCATACGAATGAACTGACCGGCAATATTCTGGTAGGTTTTCGCACGGTCCATCCAGGTGCTTGCCTTAGCGGATGCCTTGGCATCTGCAATATCCTTATCGCTCTTTTCCTTCTCCTTCTTGTACGCGTCCATTTGGGCAGCATCCACAGCAGGTGCGCCGGTTTGCTGTGCGCGTAAGCCACCTACTGACAGGCAACACGCAACGAGAATCACAAAAACTTGTTTCATGTGTAAAATGGGGTTGTGTTTTTTATTTCAGAAACGAAATTACGGAATCTGTCTGTATAAGCATGACACCACTTAAAATGTTTAAGCCGCCTGATCGACCCGAAAATCGATTCAGACGGCTTACTACCTGATTGACTTAACTAATTTTCTTATTCTTCGGCCGTTTCCGCTTCACTGGCGGGAACTTCCTCCTCCCCTTCTTCGCGCTTGATTTTGGTTACCGAAGAGATTTCGTCTCCATCGCGCAACTCAATCAGTCGCACGCCCTGGGTATTGCGGCCAATTACGCTGATAGCATCTACCGGGGTTCGGATGGCGATACCCGATTTGTTGATAATCATCAGGTCGTCATTATCGGCTACGTCGAGCACGGCCACTAAGCGGCCTACTTTTTCGGTAACCTTCAGGGTACCCACGCCTTTGGCACCCCGGTTGGTGATGCGGTAACCATCTATTTCCGAACGTTTGCCATAGCCATTCTGCGAAACGACCAGCAACTGGGCGTCGGCCGATGGAATGCAGACCATACCCACTACGTGATCAGTGGTGTCTTCTTCATCGAGGGTAATCCCGCGCACACCAGCCGCCGTGCGCCCCATGGGCCGAACGCGGCTTTCGTGGAACCGAACCGCTTTACCGGCGCTGGAGGCAATCACAATCTCGTTATCGCCATTGGTCATGCACACACCGATGAGTTGATCATCTTCATCAATCGTAATCGCAATGATGCCGTTTTGCCGGGGCCGCGAGAAGGCTTCGAGCATGGTCTTCTTGATCGTCCCCTGCTGCGTACACATCACCAGATAATTATTATTGATGTAATCCTCGTTTTTCAGGTCTGTCACGTTGATGACGGCCCGTACTTTATCGTCAGATTCGATATTAATAAAATTAGCCAACGGCCTGCCCTTCGAGGTACGGGAGCCTTCGGGTAATTCGTAGACCGGCAACCAGTATAACCGTCCTTTCTGTGTAAAGGCCAGCAGGGTGTTGTGCATGGTGGCCGTGAAGAGGTGCTCGGTGAAATCCTCCTCTTTCGTAACGGCGGCTTTCGCCCCAACCCCACCCCGGCGCTGCGAGCGGTATTCGGTTGTGGGCGTGCGTTTGATATAGCCTTCGTGGGAGATGGTGATCACCATGTCTTCGTCAGCAATCAGCGAGAGGTCGGAGATATTCCCGTCGCCCAGCGCATTAATCTGGGTCCGGCGTTCGTCGCCGTAACGGGCGCGAATATCAGTCAGTTCCTCCTTGATGACCTGCCGCTTGCGCTCTTCGCTGGCCAGAATCTCCTTCAGGTCGGCGATTTCCTTCATCAGCTCGTCATACTCAGCCTGCAGCTTATCGCGTTCGAGACCCGTCAGGCGCTGAAGCCGCATTTCCAGAATCGCTTTGGCCTGCACGTCGCTCAGCGAGAACTGTTCCATCAGCCCAACCCGGGCCACTTCCGGGTCGCGGGAAGAACGAATCAGGTTAATCACCGCGTCGATGTTATCCAAGGCAATCAGCAGCCCTTCCAGGATATGCGCCCGTTTTTCGGCTTCGCGCAGTTCGTACTGCGTCCGGCGCGTCACTACCTCGAACCGATGCTCGACGTAGTATTTCATCATATCCTTTAGGTTCAGCAGCATGGGCCGCCCTTTTACAAGCGCTACGTTGTTGATGCTGAACGACGATTGCAGAGCCGTGTGCTTATACAGATTGTTCAGCACCACGTTTGGGATGGCATCTCTCCGCAGGTCATAGACAACCCGCAGGCCATCGCGGTCCGACTCATCGCGGAAGGCCGTAATGCCTTCTATTTTCTTTTCGTTGATGAGTTCGGCGGTTTTTTCGAGCATGACCGCTTTGTTCACCATGTAGGGAACATCGGTCACGATGATCTGAGTCTTGCCTTTATTCTCTTCAATGGTAGCGTTGGCCCGCATCACCACGCGCCCCCGGCCAGTCTTGAAGGCGGCCTTAACCCCTTCCATGCCGTAGATGGTGGCACCCGTTGGAAAATCGGGGGCTTTCACGTACTGCATTAACTCCTCCACCGTAATGTCGTTGTTATCTAAATAGGCGATAATCCCATCGACCACTTCGGTCAGGTTATGGGGCGCCATATTGGTCGCCATGCCCACCGCAATGCCCGACGAGCCATTGAGCAGCAGGTTGGGTAACTTGGCGGGCATCACGGTCGGCTCCTGAAGCGAATCATCGAAGTTGGGCTGAAAATCAACCGTTTCTTTATAGATGTCATTCAGCAGTTCTTCCGCAATTCGCTTCAACCGCGCTTCGGTATAGCGCATGGCGGCTGGTGAGTCGCCATCGATGGACCCGAAATTTCCCTGTCCATCCACTAACGGGTAACGCAGCGACCAGTCCTGGGCCATCCGCACCATTGTATCATAAACCGACGAATCACCGTGTGGGTGGTATTTCCCTAATACTTCACCAACGATACGGGCTGACTTCTTATGGGGTTTGTTGTAACTAACCCCGAGTTCGGCCATTCCGAACAACACCCGGCGATGCACCGGCTTCAGACCGTCACGAACGTCGGGCAGGGCACGCGAAATGATAACCGACATTGAATAGTCAATGTAGGCACCACGCATTTCGTCCTCAATGTTAATAGGAATAATGTTACTGGGAGATTCGAGGTCGGGATTTTCGTCCGCCATGTGTTCAAGTGGTTTCGCAAAAAATTACTATTCCGGTTCACGCAATCAATGCCTGTGGCCGTATACACAAATATACAAATTTTTCGTCAGAAAAGCGAAATAAACCCACAATTACGCACCAGAACGACTAAAAACAGTGATAAAATCCCCCGTCCTCGCCCCCTATCCGTTCGCGGCCCTAAAACGCCTATAATCCATCTGAAATACAATTCTATTTCAACTAAAATCTAAGCAGTCGGTTAGTTGGTCAGTTGATGAGTCAGCCAGTTTTCGCGCCAGCCACTGGCTGATTCATCAACTGACCAACTAACCGACTGCTTCACCCCTTAATCCGTGGGTCAAAGGAGAAGGCTTCGGTCCGAACCAGGGTAATGCGCTGAAAATCGGGATGTGCCGGGTTAAGGAGGTAGTTCCATTCCTGGGCAATAATGGCCGAAGGCACCCGCAGCACCGGCGAACGGCCGCTCCGAAGCCACTCCCCTCCTATTCGCTGGCAGGTATCGTAGTGCCGGAAGTCGAACCAGTCGGGCGGCAGGGTGTGGGGCGAAATCGTTTCGACAGCAAGTGCATCGGGCAGGTCGATGACCATCACCCGGAAGTTTTCCAGTAAGCCCTCCCCGCTTCGGTGAACAACGTTTTCAAGGCAGGCTAAGGCGCGGGTAGCGGCTGTGTAGATCACAAACTGCCCCCGCTCATTCCAGCGGGCGGCTCCCCCCGAAGCCACCAAGCGGTCGGCGTAGGCCGTTTTGGTAATTCGGTAAACAAGCATGCGGTTAATCAGGCTAAATCGCCGTATTCAATCCGCACGACCTCATCCATGATTAAGTCGATACCGCCCGACGTATGCAATAAGTCAAACGGAACCTGATTACCCAATCCATAGGCAGGCTTATCCATCCACCGACGAAAAGCCCCGGCCGACCCAAACACCGATTCGCCGGTCTGGAAAAGCGCCATGATTTTGAGCACTTTTTCGCTATCCTGCGGGTTGAGTTTTTTCTGTTCGCGTTCGTAGCGCTGGAACGTTTTGAGCGACGTATCGAACACTTCGGCCAATTGTTCGCGCCTATAGCCGGTCAGGTCGGCGATCTCAAAGAAGCGCGTGGCCGGAACCCCTTTGAGGGCTAAAATAACGAGGGTAGTACGGTCGGGAGCTATCATGCGACAAACTTAAGAATTTTGTCTGGTGAACGTAGAAATTTGTCTGATAGTTCGGGCAACTATTTTTTCTGCGATACCCTGCCCACGCTCTCCGCACTTAGCCGGTAGCCAATGCGCCGGGCCACAGCCGTTACTGAGGCAGGCCTACTGACATCGAGCGGCTGGGTATATACCAGCCAGTCGTTGGTGGATAGTGGCGACCCATCGGCCAGTTTATAGGCAATGGAAGCGCCGGGCGTAGCGCAGCGAATCACGAGTTGGTTACCCTGCTGCCGAATGTCGGGGGTCGCCGTAAGGGGCGGCTGGTCTTTCCCCTGCCACCAGAGCCGAATAAGTTCTTTTTCGGGCGTACTGCCCAAATCATGCGTGTCGGTGAGCCAGTGGTCCAGTTGCTGGCGTAACCGTTTCACCTGTTGGGCCTGGGCGGGCTGATCGACCACGTTGGTCAGTTGGTACGGGTCGGTTTGAAGGTCGTAGAGTTCTTCGGCGGGTTTGGTCGGGCGAAACCACTGCATTTGTGCAGGGGTAAGTTGGCCCTCGTCGCGTAGGCGGAGTAGTTCGGCCATCATCGGCTGCTGTTTGCGGTAGGCTATGTCCATATACAGCGGTTTACCGGGGTAAAAATTGCGGATGTACTGATACCGCCCGTCGTGAACGGCCCGCACCCGGTCATACTGTTCGTCAAGCCGGTCACGGGCGGCAAAGATATACTGACGGGGTTTCTTGGCGGCATAGGTTCCCAGAAATGCCTGACCCTGCATGGACTTCGGCGCAGGCAGACCGGCCAGCGAGAGTACCGTTGGGGCCAGGTCGATCATGGAAATCAAGTCAGAACGCACCGTTCCGGCCCCCTGCCCGCCGGGAAAGCGCACGATGAGTGGTACGCGCAGCCCCCGGTCGTAAATTTCACGCTTCACGAACGGCAGCCCGTCGCCATGATCTGACCAGAAAAAGACGATGGTATTGTTCAGCAGACCATCGTCTTCCAATTGCTTCAGCATCTCCCCCACCCAATCGTCCATGTCGCGGATATTACTGTAAAACCGGGCCATATCCTGCCGAACGGTTTTGGTGTCAGGATAATAGGGCGGCACCTTGATTCGGGACGGGTCAACGCGCAGGGGCAGGTCTTTCCGCGCCCATACCTGCGATTCGTGGGTGACGGTATTGTTAAACACCGCAAAAAACGGCTGATTACCGGGCCGGTTTCGCCAGTGGGCTTTGTTGCTGACGGCATTCCAGACCGTTGGTGGCTCCTCGAACTGGTAGTCCGTTTTGACGTTGTTGGTGGTGTAATACCCAGCCCGGCGCAGGTATTCGGGAAACGCCCGCACATCGGGGGGCGGCACGATAGAATACTGGCTGGGCAGTCCTGTTTTCTCCGGGAAGGTGTTGTAAAGCGTCCGCATGTTATGCCCGCCGGTGCTGGTCTGGTACATGCCCGTGATGATGGCATTGCGGCTGGGCGCACACACGCCTGCCGTGCAGAAGGCATTGCTGAACCGGACTCCCTCCCGCGCCAGCCGGTCGATATTCGGGGTTGGGATGGTCGTATCCCCGTAGCAGCCGAGATGGGGCGACATGTCTTCGCAGGACAGCCAGAGGATGTTAGGCGGGACTGCCGGGGCCAGACGACCGGCCGACGGCAGGAGGCCAATCGGACGAATGGCTGCCATCAGTCCGACGAGCAGCACACAGGCGGGAAAACCGAAACGCGTCATAAAAAGAAGGGTAAGTTTTCGGGAAGTTGCTGTCAGAACACTATGCTGCCCTCATTTCACGGGCGATACGATCAAAATCAGCCGCCGAAATTTCCAGAAACCCAAACCGAAAGGTCATGCCCCAATTGGTTTTACTGCGAATAAAATCCAGGTGAGCAATGAGGGGCTGAATCGGCGTTTCCTGTACGTGCTCGAATTGAATATCCCGGCGAAACGGCTCGAAATCGGGAGCCATCGGCGACTGATACACCTCATCATCGCTAACATGGCCCAGCGCCGTGAACGCCTGCAGGGGCTTCGGATTGCCATAGGCTTCTTTTGGCGAATAAAACACAACGCCATCGCCTTTTTGCATTCGCTTCAGGTTGCGGGCTTTACCATGATTAGCCTGACAGAAACCACCTTCCACGCCTTTCTGAACATGATCTCGGGCGGCTACGATGAGCCAGTATCGGGAAACAGGCTGGTCAGGCATGGCGAACGTGGGCGATTTCATGACTGTGATAAACGGTGAATACATTACTCATCGTGATATACGACGGATTCTGGCGGATGGGCGTTTCCATGCGTTGTCTTGCTTTAGTTTGGTTGATTTACGGAATATTTATCGGCTGTCGGCCCGGTTGCAGAGGCACCTGTTTCCCATTCCACACGAACGTACCACGCACGCCGTTGGGCAGGGTGACAAAACCCGTTACCCCCCCGCCCCGCTTGTCGAACTGAAAGGTTACCTCGCCTGCCGGGTGTGGGTATACCCCCTCCGCCCGCTTTAGTTCGCCCAGCAGGGGCCGAATCACCACGTTTTTAAAACCCGGCCCGGCGGGGCGAATACCGGCTACCGTGCTAAAGAACTGATAGGCCGGGGCGGTGCTCCAGGGGTGACACTCGGAGCGGGTAGCGTGGCCCGGCGATTCGTAGCGTTCAGGCGTGGTGGTCAGCCCGTCGGTGAGTAGTTTTTTCCAGGGAGCCAGTGCCGGGGCAACCAGGTTCGCTATAGCTGCCTGCTGACCGGCTAACCCACCGGCTTTGTGCAGGGCATCGAACAGGTAAAACCGGTAATAATAGGTTGCCTGGCTGAAGCTGGTGTCGGCCGGGTTCAGAATCGCCTGCAGAGCGGCTGCCTGCTGCGAAGCCGGTAAGGCATCGGTCAGCACGCCCATGATGTTGGTATGCTGATCGAAATAAGGGCTTCCCGTTTGGGCGGCCAGGGGACGTTCGGAGAGCAGACCGCGTTTGGCGTCGTAGCAGGCGGCATAGACCTGTTTTTTAAGCAGGTCGGCCCGCTGCCGATATACGACGGCCTGTGCCGGTTCGCCCAGCGCGTCGAAAATCCGGGCCGCGTTTTGCAGGGCATAGACGTAATGCAGCGTCACCACCGCCGAGTTGGAGCCGTCCTGCCCCCCGGCGAGGCCACCCCGGCTGGAATCCTGATACCAGTCTATAAAATAGTCCCAGCGTGTTTTCCCGGCAATGCCATCCGGCCCAATCAGCCCGTCGAACATGGCGAGCGTTTGCCGGATGCCGGGTACAAACTGCCGGATAAACGCTTTATCGCCCGACCACAGCAGGTAATCCCAAAGCATATCGACCCAGATGACCGAATACGTTGGATGCACGAAGGTCGATTTAAGGGGGTAACAACTGGTCAGGTTACCATCCCAGAGCCGCGAATAATGAAACTGTTCGAGGGCATTACGCACGTGATCGTCGTTGCCCGTCAGCGCCAGCCAGGTCAGGTCATGCACTTTCGAGTCGCCCAGATACTGCATGGTTTCATAGTAGGCATCGCTCAGAAAATAATCCTGCGTACAGAGTTCGGCGGTACGCTGGCAGAGCGCCAGAATGCTGGCATAATCGGGGTTGTCGGCGGTGAAACTGGCCCTGACCGGGTAAGGCGCGGCCGTGTACAGGTTATGAAAATCGTGAATGGTCAGCGGCTCGGCACCGGTGCTGATTTCCATCTGCACAAAGCGGAAGGTACGCAGCCAGGTTGGGCGGAAGGTGCGGTCAGCAGAGCCATCGGGCACAATGATGTCTTTCATACCCAGAAACTGCTGCCCATCAATCTGGTTGCGGTTGATTTTGTTGGGTGTGCCCGGCACGAACAGGTTTTCGGCGTACCCAATCTTCACCAGACTGCCCCTACCGCCCGAAAACCGAAATTGCGGGTAGCCAATGGTTAGTTTTTGGTTGTCGAGCAGTAACGTCAGGCGGGTATGGGCGGGAATGGTTACGGCCTTCCCCTGCAAAAAACCGCCGTCGACGGTTCCGGGACTCGTCAGGCCGTTCGTTTGTTTGGCAATGCGGGGCAATCGCTCTGTCCGCTGGGTTTGCAGCGCCGTCGTGCGTGGTTCGAGCAGCCAGGCGAAGCCGCCCCCGAAGGCGCTGGCATTTTCGCAGAACTGAGCCGGTTTCCAGGCGGCATCGTCATAGGCAGGTTGTTGCCAGCCCCAGGGGTAAGCTGCCGTGGTAAGGCTGTCGGTGGGGTTGGCCGCATAGAACCCGCCGACGATGTCGCGGTCTTCGGGTCGAACGCGCCAGCGCACGGCTTTGTGCGCCATACCCCGGTTATGAAGCACTCGCCAGGGCGTCCGGTTTGTGTTGACGGGGCTGTTATCGGCGTGTTCGGGCGTGTTCAGCAGGAACGCCGTGCGATACGACTGCATGCCAAAAAAGCGGTCCGGGCCGTAATTAACCACCTCGGCGGCAATCACGTTTTTGCCAACCTGCAGAAACGGAGCCAGATCGACCGTTTCGTACCGCCAGTGCCGGATGTCGGATAGCTGCGGCCCGAAGCAAACCGGCTTTCCGTTCACAAACAGCGTATAATGATTGTCGGCCGACACATTCACCACAAACCGCTCCGGTTTCTGCGGTAGATCAAATACCCGCCGAAACAGCACCACCGCCGATTCTCCCGTGGTCAGGTCGGGATGCTGAATCCATTGTGCCTGCATCGTTGTGGGCGCATAGCGCACGGTGGGGACGTTTAATTCGTCAGCTACCAAACTGCGTTCCTGAGCGTAACCGGTGCTGACGAAGACAGCCGCCGACAGGGCAAAAATAGAATGTCTGCAAAAGGACATAGGGCGTAAAACAGGGTAAAAAATGCATGGAGACGACCGGGAATACGACAGGTAGACGAGTCTGAAAACGGGCGAAGAGGAGCCGTCCGACACGGGTCAGCCAGTTAGGTAACCAGCCCTTAAAACGATTTCTTCGCATAGCGTTTAGGGTCAGGAAAGATACGTTTTTCCAGGTCAGACACTTCATCGCGGGGCTCGCAAAACCAGGCCAGCGTTTGTTCGTCGGGAAGGTTGGGCGGCAGGTGGGCCGCGTCGGGGTGGGTTTGTTTGAATACCGTAATGAGCCGTTGCCTCAGCTTTTTCAGCAGCCCCTGATGCGCCGGATCGCTGGCCAGATTATGCTGTTCGTCGGGGTCATGGCTGAGGTTGTAGAGCCGCTGCACGTATCCAGCCGGGCGGGTGCCGCCAATTTCGTAGCCTAAGCCGAGATCGTACTGATTGGTTGAGAATACATATTTCCACGGTCCGCCGTTGCGGTCGTCCGTGCGAAGCATCGCCATGTTATCGACTAAGTATTCCGAGAATACGGCGTCCCGAAAGACTTTTTTCGATTTCTTTCCCGATTTCTGAAGCAGCGGCAGCAGGCTTTTACCGGGAACAGGCGGCAGCGCGGGCGCTCCGGCAACCTCAGCAAAAGTGGGAACAAGGTCGACCAGTTCAACCAGTTCATCACACACGCCCGGCTGCAGGTCCGGCATTCGGACAAGCAGGGGTGTGCGGACAACGGGTTCCCACATCGTGTGTTTCTCGAATCGGTTGTGGTCATTGAGCAGGTAGCCGTGATCGGAGATGTAAACGACCAGCGTATTGTTGCGCTGCCCACTGGCGTCGAGGGCATTCAGCACCAGACCGACGTTCTTGTCTAAATACTCTACACAGGTGTAATACCCGGCTACGATTTCGCGCTTCTGGCGGTCGGTCAGGGTTTTAAAGATGGCGGGTGTCCAGGGCAGGTCTTCCGGCCCGAACGTACCCAGTGGCAGGTCTTCGGGCTTGTATTTCCCGGCAAACTCCACCGGAAAGTTCATTGGAGCATGGGGCGCATGGAAGCCGACAAACAGCAGAAAAGGCTGATCTGTCGTTTCCTGCACAAACCCAATGGCCTCGTGGGTCAGCCAGGTATCGAGCGAATCGGCTTCGTAGAGCGGTTCGGGCCGAACGCCGGGATTCACCCATTGCTCCACCGAAAACCCTTTGGTTTTGCTCATGTCGCGCACCGGCAGGTCAGCCGGTATAGGGGTTGGCCCACCTTTGTTTTTCAGCCATCGGTTATACTCAGCCGTATCTTTCCGCACCTGAAAGCCGTATGCCGGAACACCGGCCGGCGGATTGGTGTTGGTATGCATCTTGCCAATGGCCGCCGTGCGGTAGCCCTGCGCCTGCAGGTGCTCGGCAATGGTATAATTCTTCTCGTCGGAGAACGAAGTAAACAACAGATTCACGCCCGTCTGGTGCGGATACGTACCCGTCAGCAGCGACTGCCGCGACGCGCTGCATACCGGCGACTGGCAAAACGCATTCGTAAACCGGACGCCCTCCCGCGCCAGCCGGTCGAGGCTGGGCGTTTTGATGCGTTTATTACCGTAGCTGCCCATCACCCGCGCCGAGTGATCATCGCCAATCAGCAACAGAATGTTCGGTGGTCGGTTGGTTTGTCCACTCAGCAGCGGCCAGCCCATGCCGGAAGCGGCTAAAGCGGTAAAGGTCCGGGTCAGAAAATCGCGTCGTTGCATTCGAACTGAAAAATCACGTTCGGGTTTCTCCTATAAGACCCACTGGCCTGATTTTACCCTATTTTTCGGAAAGAGTCTATTTTTGTTTCGGATGATGCCTGATGTACAGCATATGCAGCTACGAGCATTTTTTGAGGCCCTTGTGCCACTGCCTGAAGCCGACTGGCAACGAGCCTGGCCATTGTTCCGGGCCGCCACCGTCGCTAAAGGTGCGTGCATTCTTCAGCCTGGTCAGGTGTGTCGGTATCTTTCGTTCGTTAATCAGGGCTTACTGCGTAGTTACCTGTTAAACGATGGCAAAGAGCACGTTCGGCAGTTCCTGCCGGAAAACGGTTTTGCGGTGGATATTGGCTCGTTTCTAACCCAGACGCCCAGTCCGTTTTTCATCGAGGCCTTAGAAGATAGCGTGTTACTCCAAATTAGCCTGTCCGATATGGATGCGTTATGTGAGGGATCGTTTCCGTTTATGAAACTGGCGAAAAAATTAGCCGATCAGTCGGCCATCAACCTGATTCGGCGGAGCGTGTCGCTGCTGGTCGATGATGCCACCAAACGCTACGAAGAGTTACTGCGCGACCGGCCCCAGATCGTGCAGCGGGTGCCGCAATACATGATTGCGTCGTATCTGGGCATGACACCCGAAACCCTGAGCCGCATTCGCCGGGATTTGCAGCCGGTCGGAATGCCGCACCGGGGCGGGCACGCTTCTTGATGTACATCAATGAACGAGACCGGACAACGGACTACGTTTGCCAAAAAACGGCATGAACGCTCCTACACTGCTCATTGGTGCCACAGCAGGCACCGGCCTCGAAGCCGCCCGCCAGTTACTGGCCGCCAATCAATCCATTCGGATTAGGGGTTCTTTTAGCAACGGGACAGCGCGGCTGCCGCAAAGAATTACGCTAAGCAATTATGAATGTAACGGACATAATTCATTGGCTGTAAACGAACCGTCCGTATCCTCTATTTGGGTGCGTTTTAAAAAAGGTACAAAAACCACGGTCCGCCGTTGCGGTCACGACTGCTCTATCAGCCCGGTCAAAATTCAATGTCTCATCGTGCCATCCTGCAACGTTTCTTTTACCAATTGTATATTTCAGAGAAGTTCGATAAAATTTCAACTCTGTTACTGGTCGGTTCTTAATAGTATAGCTTCCGTTTTTCGTACCTTCAAGGTATGAACCTGCTTACCCATTCCAGAACCCTGCTGGCTCAGCCTTTTCCGCTCTTTGGAGTAAAACGAGCCTATAAAAATGCATGGTGGACAGCCCTCTTTGTCACCTGCTTTCTGCTGGCCTTCAGACCTTTTGGGATGCACCTGCTTCATGACTGGCAACTGCTCCGATTACTTGGGCATGGGCTCGTGAGTGGACTCACCATTGGGCTGTCGGCTTTCCTGCTTTCCAGGCTCCTTCCCTCTATTTATCGGGAAGAAGCCTGGAAAGTTTATCATCAGTTGCTGTATTACCTGTTTCTGCTGGGTATGGTCAGTCTGGCTAATTACCTGTTGACGGTTGCCCTGGATGGTCTTCCGATCAGTTTTTTTGGGTTTTTGGATCTGGCTTTCGCTACCCTGCTGGTTGGCCTGATCCCGATTACTATGATTGTGTTAGTAAAGTATTATCTGGCGCTTCAGAAAAACTTACGTCAGGCACAGGTGCTTACACAACAACTGGCAAACCAACACCCGCAGAAACAGGTAAATGCAAACCCTGCCCATACGAGGCTTTTACTGGTGGGCGAGAACGGGAAGGAAAAGCTCAGTATTGTCTTGGAGCAACTGCTGGTGATTGAATCGGTCAATAACTATGTTGAGATTTACTGGGAAAAGAATGGAGGACTGGTTAAAACACTTCTTCGGAATACGCTGCAAAACATAGAAGAGCAGGTAAGTGCCTACCCTATGTTTTTTCGGTGTCACCGTTCGTTTCTGGTAAACATGGGTAAGGTTAAGACTGTAGATGGCAATTCGCAGGGCTATCTGCTGGTACTGCCGCTGCTGGAGCAGCCCATACCCGTATCCCGGCTCAAGAACCGGGCGCTTCGGGACTATGCTCAGTCGGTCTGAGGCCTTTTTTATCGCTCAGTTTGCCAATGCATTTCGCCCCCAAACCCTGCATTTTAGGGTGAAGAGAGGCATTCTATCCCAAAAAAAGGCAGCTTATCCCATTTTTAGCAATGTCATGATTCGGGCCGTTAGGTTTGTAGCATCCATTGCTAACTGCCATGCCCGGTTTCTCCCCTTACCCACGTTGGCTGCTAGTAGCCTTCGGCTTCGTCGCGGGGCTGGCCGTATCGAATGCCCCGCCAGCCGATTCAACAAAGACACCCCTCCCGCCGTCCAGGCAGGTACGCTTTTATGCGGTAGCTTATTTTTCACCGGAAACCAGCGCTGGTCTAAGCGTCTCAGCCTTTCGGCTCGTCGAGTTGGGACAGGGAACCCGAACCGCCAACAGGTCGGGGACTGCCATTTATACCCTCAACAACCCCTATCCGGGCAAGGGATTCTTTCGGGGACTACAGGCCACTTACAATCGCTGTTATGATTTATCGTTCAGCAATGATGCTGTCATCGCACAAGCCAATGCACTCGGTAAAAATAGGGCGACGAACCGGGGGATGGGGGATGGGCATGTTAATGTCTATGTCAATGTGGCCGAAGCCTTTTGATTTTCACCCCTACATCTGCTTGCCATGTATTATACGGCTGGACTTTTCCATTATCTCCTTACACACGACACGCTAACTTTTTTTCTGCTGGGCCTGGATTGTAGTCTGGTGGCGCTTTTCACTAATAAGGAAAAAATTGACAAGGCCTGGCTGGCTGAGACGGTGTTGCGCTACGATTTCGCCTGCGTATTAGGACTTGGCTCACTCTATCAGGCGGCTCTCCGGTTAGGTCTGGTAACAGGAGCCACTCCTGAATCGCTTCAGTGGCAAGTAGGCTGGGCTTATCTGGGTACCGGTATCGCAGGCCTTCTGGCCTTTCGCTCTGATTTTGGCCTGCGGGTAGGGGTGTTGCTGATGTATGCCGGACTTTCGATTGGGCCTCGGGCTTATTCGCTTTATGTACTGCCTTCCCTCGATTGGGCAACAGTGGCCGCTGCGCTCTGGCCGTGTTTGCTTCCGCTGAAACTACATGCGCTGCTCCTGCAATTTTCCTGGTTCACCAACAAACCCAAAGCGGTGGATATCCATACCTCCTTTCCCAGATTAGAATAACCTACCTTAATCAAAACAATTTACGGAGACCAGGCAACAGCTTACAAGTTGCTTATAGTAAACGAGTTGTACGCAATTTGTAAGCGTCTGTTGAGGTGGCTAAAGAACAACAAAATCACTTAACCAATGACACTAACATTTTCAACGCTGGCCATCCTGCTCACGGCTTCGGTTATGCTGCACGTAACCGAAGAATTTCTATTCCCTGGCGGTTTTTCAGAATGGTATGCCCGGTTATTTCCCCCGAAAACAGTTAAAAAAAATAACACCGGATTCCTGGTATGGATAAATACCCTTATGATGTGCGTTTGTGCCTTTTCACTTTATTTTGGCGATTCAGGAATTGGTCATGCATTTTGGTATTATAATGCAGCAATAGCTGCCGCCAATGGTTGTTTCCATCTTTGGGGAACGGCAAAACTAAAGGCTTATTCGCCCGGCGTACTTACCGGAACACTCTTCTACATACCGTTTTTCATTATAGGTACCAAACAACTGGTTGGTTCGGGAGAACTTTCAGGTCAAACGGCACTTATTGCTGTTTCTATAGGCATCGGCTATCATATATTTTCTGTAATAAGACAAGGAAAATAATTCGTTAATCAGCACGGTAGTTTGGTCCATCGCCGTAATGTTTTGTTGAAGCAAAACTCCTGCGATACTACCCCGATACAATAACAATTGTTAATTAATGAGGTTGGCCACTTGCATTTCCAACCACTGTTTGGTTGGCTGCCTTCGGCGTTATTGCTTTGGCAACCCATCGCTGTGCAGACAATTGTAACATGAATGTCCGCGCAAGCAATAGGATGAACGCCACAAAAGGGCTGAGAAAAACAACGACCATAGCAATCGCTGCATTTCCTATGGCCAGTTTACACATTACCTGATTCTCTTGCCTTATTACCTTCGTCAGGGAGTCCCTGGTAAGGCCTTTAGTACCTGAGGCACGGTCCCAGATCGCATTTTGAAAGTACGTGACCAACAATATATTGATACTATAAACGAACATGGCGGCCTTATTGAAAAAGTCTTCACCGATAAGGGAAGTGGTAAAAGGCAATAAGACAATAAACAACAACCAGCCTATATTATAGGCTACGATTTTTAAATCAATCGCTTTTATGTGGGCAAAAAAACGGTGATGATTGATCCAGAATAGGGCTATAATGATAAATGACAGCAGGAATGCGGCAAACTTGTGCCATGCATTGGCGAGGTCTATCAAGGTAAAATGAGCGCTTGCGTGCTGTACTTTTAAATCCAGTGCCAACAGTGTAATGGCGATAGCTATAACGGCATCGCTAAAGAAAACCAGCCTGTCTAATTCGAGGCTTTTATCTTTCTTATCAGGCAGCATGTTCAGTCAAATTATCAAGAGAATCCAATAAACTTACTTATCAAAAGATCGTTTACGATTTCGTATCTGGGAGATAATACCCAGAAACAATGGAATGTAGTAGTGCCGGAGTGACTCAAGCCGACTTTTCCAATTTATTACAGATCCATTGGCGACAAACTAATTCCAGCGGCCCCTGCCGATATCACTTACCACAGACCCGACTCAAGCCTGTCTGAAAGCCGTAAATGCCCACCACGATGCCTGACCTTCCCCAAAAAGGTACGGGACCGGATAGCAGGTAAATCCCGGAACGAATAGCGGTCTATTGACCCTTCAACCCCATCTCATTTCGGTTGCTGTAATTTTCTAAACAGTTCCCTGGGGGTCAGCACCATCATGGGTTTGGCCGCCGGATCGTTGACTGACAGCTCGATCTGGTACGGCTTATGTTTCATCACAAACTCATCCAGAAACTCCAGGATAATCGGCAGATGATCAATCATGGGCAACACGGACACTTCATGCCCCAGCCCTTCGGCCCGGTAGATGTAATAGGGGTATCCCTTTTCTTTAAATACCCGGGCAATCGAGGACGAGCCAAACATACCCCGGTTGAGAAACCGAATCTGCTCATAGGGAACCAGCCTGTCGGCTGTGCCATGGAACAGCAGTACGGGAGCCGGAGAAATCCCAAATTTTGGCCGTCCGTCGACGCTGAAGATGGCCCCAGAAAAGGCCACGATGCCCGCGTAGTTGAAATCGGCGGGTAATTTGCTGGCTATGAGTTTGCTGTTACGACGGTTAAAATCGGCTTCCAGCACCGTAATGGCTCCCGAACTCGACCCCGACAGAATAATCTGCGACGTATCAATGCCAAGCTGCCCGGCGTGATGGAGAATCCAGTCGGTGGCGTCATAGACATCATCTACCGCCATGCCAATGGCTTTCTCTAAGGGGGCAATGTTAACTTTGGATAGGTTCGTCACGCCTTTTAGGCCCAACCGGTAGGACATCGAGATCACGACGTAGTCGTGGGCGAGCAACGCATTGAAGTAGTTGTTGTACAGACTGTCATCCCGTCGTCCGGCGATAAAGGCCCCACCAAACACAAAGAGCACACATGGTTTTTTACGAGTCGTCAGACTATCGCCCGTGGTGTAGACATCCAGCCCCAGGGGGATTGAATCTTTGACAGCGTAGGTAAAACTCTGCTTCCGGGCCGTGGCGCTGATGGGATCGATGGGTCGACGCGACTCAACGCCTACCGGAATGGTTTGAGAAAGACCCGGTAAGACTGACAACCAAAGCAGAAAACACAACCATCCATAGGGACCTGAAGCTTGCTTTTGATCGGATTTAGTCATGATAGAGTTTACTATGTGAGCAGTAGGTATGGTCAAAGGTGGATGCCGGAGCCTCCATACTAAAAGCTACCCGATGATCGCCTACACCAGGTGGCTGCAGGGGCTTGTAGGCTACATGTTTAGGTTGACTTATATAGGAAAAGCCGGATACGTTCCGTGGTGGGATCGTACAGCACGATAGCCGGATACGTATCGGTGGCTAAAATCTTGCTCACCTGGGCCGTGGCCAAACTGGCATTCACGATTACCTGCTTACTTTCTTTTCCTTCATCAAACGTTTCAAATAAGCTTACCGAGGTTTGCTCCCCATTGACTGCCCCACCGAACAGGATATGATTTGTATCTTTTGGATCGATCCAGATGCCATAGATATAGGCATACGGAAATTGAGGATTATCTTCCTCCGCTTTAAAGATAAACTGGGCGGTTGTCCCGGTTACTTTGGACAAAGCCCCTTCCTGGCCCACATAAAGGCTGTTGCCGGTATACGCGTGCGCCTGGAGTTCCACCGGTCGTCGATTGCCGAACACATGCCGATCCACTACTTTGGTAAAATTGGTCAGCACGACTGGGTCGGCCGCATCAATGTCGTAGCGGCCCAGCCAGGCATCATCCAACGGATTTTCACTGCCCTGGAAGAGCTGGTTGGGGTTATCGGGTAAAAAAGCAATGTTACTTCGGTAGCCAAAGTAGGAATACTTCTCATGATTCATTCGTTGCCAGGTTAGGCCGCCATCGGTCGATACGGCGATCATAGTGCCGCCTTCTAAATTGGCATAAATGTGATCGGGATGATTGGGTCGGACGGCCAGACTCACATACGTTTCATACTGATTATCCAACTCATCGTAAATCGGTGATTTAGCCGCCGTCCAGCTTGCCCCGCCGTCATTGGAGATGAACAAAGATTTTTCTCCTGTATTTTCGGCGGGAACAACACCGGCAAACAGCTTGTTTTTCAGGGTAGGATGACTAAAAATACAGGAGACCTTCTGACCGGCAAAGCCACTTCGGGACCATTGGTTGGTGAGCAGATTGTTTTTCCATAACCCATCCGACGTGGCCACAAAGACAAAATGGTTCTGGTAGGCGGCCATCTGAAATTCATTGGACGCAAATTCCGAATGGCTTTCTACCGGTACGGGAATCGATCCATAATCAATGAGCCTACTCGGCTCTGGCAGCAGCGTCAGCTCATCATGGTCAATCTTGCTGCAACTTAGGATGACCCCAAGAAGCAGACTAAACAGGACGAGTTGATAGATACGTTGATTCGCTATTTTTTTCATAGGGAAGCTTATTTAAAAAAACTGACTTGTCTCAGCCTTGCCATCGGGTCATCTTGCCTAACTCGTAGCAATCCGTGCTGGCTGATTGAAAGATTAAGCGGCTATCGATGACCCGGCGCAGCAACGGCTGCTGTAGGGGGCTATTTGAGTGCCTTAGCACGCGTTTCCATATACGCCCAGTATGCCTTGCGAGCCGCCTTTAATGCGTCGGTGAAAACCCCCTCCGTAATGCCGAGTTTGGGGAAGGCTTTGGCAAAATCAGCCGCCGAATGTTCGTTGGGGCTTTTTACATAAAAGGTACCAATCGCGACCAGGGTGGTGGCTGGCGATTGCCAGTATTGAAAGCCAAACACGACACAGTCGGCACCGCCTAATTCAGTATTGGCTCCGTGAATGTAAACACTTGACAAAGCCTCATTCGGATAACCGAACAGACCCGAATCGGCAAGTGCCCCAAGATTTCCACCCGTATCGCCAACTAATCCTGTCGTTGTTCCGTCATTAAACTGGAATTGGAGCGCACCGGGAAGGGCGTTCTGGAAGTATTGACCCTGATAGACGCCAGTTAAGGTGCGGACCTTGGTGATTGGATTGCTGGGCGAGGTATTAACTATATTTGCACTGCCACGACTTAAATCCCCCATTCGGGGCGTTTGGGTAACACTACCAGGGCCACTATTTGCCGGGTAGGTTAACTGAGCCGCAGTAATTCGAGGTCCACTCCATACGGTTAGGTTAGTAGGAAACTGCGTTGGGGGTGTGGGTAAACCGATGGTGTCTTTGTTGGTGCTATAATCGCAGGAGCCAAATGGGTTCGAATAAATTTCGCGGCCCAACACCACCTTCGCTCCATTGGGGTATTTGATAGCATCATAATAATACCAGCTATCCATAAAGTCAAGTACCGTTAACGTCATCTGACGGTCATACGTGTTAACGGTTCTAAACGGCTCGCACACACTGTCGTTTCGCTTTGTAGCCTTCATCAGATTAAATCGGCCGGTATTATACACATTAGCGGTATAGGCGTAAAACCCATTGATACTAGTTATACAGTCTTGAGCGGTTTGCTGCTGATCGGCATCGGTTCTACCCCAGTCTTTCCCTTTAATTACCCCATCGCGTAATAGGGCCAGGTACATGTTGGCAAACTGCCCAAACAAGGGTAACAGTGGCAACTCGTACCCTTGTGACTGGAAATGGGGAAGCGCATTAACAAACACAGTTCTTGTTGAAATCCATTGGTCCAGGATGCTACTTGCATTACCGTTTTTGAGTTCATTCAGATACAGCGTCAGCGAGTTATTCAAGCCTTGCAGATCTTCGGATACCTGCTGATAAACATTGGCCGCGATTTTTTGATCCACCAGTGCTTCCACCTGGGCTTTTATTTCGCTCCATACGTCTTCATTGGTGCTGGGCCAAAAGATATCAACCAAAGCGCCAAGGATATCACCGACTTCGGGGATCATTTCAAGCCCGGTGGTGACGGCTGTTTTTGCCGCGTCATTCCAATCAATACTATAATCACCTAAAGACGGAATAGGGATAGTTGGGCCGGAAGGAGAAATAGGAACCCGGTGGTCGGTGCAACTGGCCAGTAGACTGGGTAAAATCAGGGCACTGCCGAAGCCCAGCAGGGAGTGTTCCAGAAATTGTCGACGAGTCGTTAAAACCGTTTGTAAAAACATGGCTTTTGTGTTTAAATGGATTGTTGCTTCGTGTTGAGCCGTGCATGCCGATGGATAATGGGCAGGCGCATCAAGCGAAAAAATGGAGTTCCTATTAGCTATCCATCGGCAGCACCACCCATTGATCAGATGTGATGCGACGTGTGCGCTAAACCAACCTGGCCCGGGTATCCTGCTCGGGCCCTTGATCAGGCGGCCTCCTGGCGAAGACGAGGTTGGTTATTTGGGGTTTTTAGCGTGCGCTTTAACCGAATTCCAGTGTGCTTTGCGAGCTACTTTTAACTCGTCGGTGTCAGATCAGCTTCCGTTGAATACTGGAGAAAGCCTTATTCGCAGAAGCTACCCGACCCGAATCGGTATGCGCGAACAGGTTCCCCGCGCCCATCAGGGGTTATGTGGCAGGCAATTACCGTCTTTTGAGTTTGCGACCTTTACCCATTAGCGCGTTGCTGCGTGAGAACCATACAATGATCGGTTAAGGCATTATCGGCAAAGTCATTCAGGCAAACCAGTAGTTGATCCTTTAACAAATTACCGCTTTTTTCCTGCAACCAGAGATAGGTAAAGTAATCAAATGCCGCTTTCGTGGACATAAGGGGTGAAGAAGCACCACTGAGCGTCGCTGCCGAATCAGCTTTAACCAAATCATTAGCTCCAGAAGCCGTACCCTGTAGCTGTAACACCGTATAATCACTGCCCTTTTGCCCATCAGCATTCATGCCGTTTAACGCACTCAAAATAACATTGACATCCGTCGTCTGGTATGCACCGCTGTAGGAGTCATACTTGACGGTATCCCAAATAGGGATGCTATAAACGGGATCGCCTGGAAGGGTTGAGTCAGTTTTAAAACCATATTGCGCCAACACAATCAGCCGCTTGTTGGCCTGGATCAGATCACTATAGGACGTAGCCAGGTCCTGTTTATTGCCTAAACCAATATTGCTGGCCGTTAACTGAGAATCTATAATGTTCCATAGTGTTCTGGGTTTAGCATCCATAGAAGGGTGGTCGATGAAGCCCGAATTACCCAGGCATACCACCACGATTTCTGAAGGGTTGCTTTGCAGCCATTGACAGATGTCTTGCATGAAAGCATCGAAACTATAACCTGGAATGAAATTGTGCTGATGGTAAAGCCCTCTCGCATGAATACCATCGTTAAAATTGTATCCCGGTCGAAAATCAAAATACCGAATCCCCAAATTGAGCATCTGAACAATGGTATCTTTCTGAGTAAAGGCCGTATTAATAACGACACGTATTAGCAAATTTGGGTCTATTTTATCCAACACAGCAAGGCCAATACCAAGCTCACTGGCAAGATCGGTTCTAAAAGCAAACTCCTTGAGCAGTGTTTGAACAATATCCGTGTCGAACATGCCCGCATCGTGAGCGCCGGGTAAAGCAAACCGGTTAAAGGGCGCATTTTTTACGGACGGATCACGGTTTGCCAGATTACCCATCCAATTCGATTGATTGGCCGTTGCATACATATAAAACTGATCCTGATTCGTTAGGCCTCCGACGCCGGGGCCTGCATCATAGAAACCGTACGAAATTGAATAATTGTCGGTGATGATAGAGGGCGTCTGCATCATATCGCCTACGGTAGAATGGCCCAGATTACCTGATGAAGGATATATTTCAGCATATCCAGAAAAAACTTCAACGCTAAGGTATTTTACATGCCACTGAAAGCGGCCTGTGCTACTGGTCAATCCTATATCTGATTCGGCTATCTGGAGATTGGCCGTCAGCATCTTAAAGAGGGGCCCAAGTCGGTTTGGCCATTCCATCACGGTTTGTGTGCTATCACCAAAGTCAGTAGGCTTCTGAAATATAACCTTAAAGCCCGAACGCCCTAAATAGGCATAATAATTAACACCTTTACTTGGGTCAAGGTCACCAACTATTGGGGGTTTGGTGGGGTCAATTCGGTGGTCGGTGCAACTGGCCAGCAGCTCGGATAAAAACAACATACTGCCAGCACCCAGTACCGAGCGTTCCAGAAATTGTCGGCGATTGGTCATACTCGTTTGTGAAGACATGATTGGTTTGCGTTAGATGGATAAAAAAACAGATAAGTACAGATTAACTTACGTGGGCTGAGTCGGACCCTGACTACCCCTGGCGGGTAGCAAAAAACTGCCAATCTGCCCCCCCGACATGTTGGAGGTTCGGGTTCCCTGTCCCAACTCGACGAGCCGAAAGGCTGAGACGCTCAGACCAGCGCTGGTTTCCGGTGAACAATAAGCTACCGCATAAAAGCGTACCTGCTTGGACGGCGGGAGGGGTGTCTTTGTTGAATCGGCTGGCCGTGCATTCACCACGGCCAGCCCCGCGACGAAGCCGAAGGCTACTATTGGGCAACGTAGGTAAACGGAGAAACCGGGCATGGCAGTTAGCAATGGATGCCACAAACCTAACGGCCCGAATCATGACATTGCTAAAAATGGGATAAGCTGCCTTTTTTTGGGATAGAATGCCTCTCTTCACCCTAAAATGCAGGGTTTGGGGGTGTAATTAAAAAAAGCGACTGCTCCGGCCTTTAGGTTTGTGTCGTACTACTATTCCAAGATTTGGAATAGTAGAGGGCTATCCCCGGCAGCATCACCTGACTACGTTGTTACGGGAATACGGTCGGTTGGTAAAGACCAATTTCATTCTGCGTTACCGGCAAAGCCCCCTGCTGTGTCGGCGGATTCACGGCCAGTTGAACAAAGGCGAGCAGTTACACTCGTTACGAAGCTGGCTGTGGTTTGGCGGTGACGGCCATCTGCGTCGTAAGCAGGAGGAAGCTCAACAAAAGACGGCGGGGTGTTTGACCGTGCTGACCAACCTGGTCGTCGTCTGGAACACGGTCTACAGTCAAGAAGTCTTGAAGTCACATCAAGCCAATGGCCATGTAATTAACGAAGCCGACCGCGCGGGCGGCCCCGTTTGAACACCTGTCCTAGCCCGTTTTGCCCACATCAACCGCTTGGGACGTTACACCTTTCAGGCAGCCGATCAGTTTGCCGCTACCGGCTTACGGCCATTACGAGCGTAATGGCCAGGCGGTTTTCGCTTAGCGTAATTCTTTGCGGCAGCCGCGCTGTCCAGTTACTAAAAGAAGCCGGATTATAGCCCGCAATCGGGAGAAAGCCCAAAAACTATTCGGCCAAACCCGCGCCGAGATCGTCATCAGCGCCCTTACAGCGCCTAACGAAGCTTTTTATCGGGCGTTTGAAGGCGTCGGAACAGTTGTCTTCACGGCGGCCGTCCCGCCCGGTTTGGCTGGCGAAGCGAACATTAAGGCGGTCGACTACGGTGGCGTGGTAGCCGCGCTGGAAGCCGCCAAACGAGCGAACGTTACCGGCCGGTTTATCTACATGACTACCATCGGCCTGCACCACCGCACATTCACGATCTGGCTATTAAATCTCCTTAAAACAAACCTGATCCGCTGGCGGCTCGAAGCCGAGCGGGCCGTTCAACAGAGCGGCCTGGCCTATACCATTGTCAGGGCAGGGGTGCTCACCAACAAACCCGCAGGCCAGCAGTCCATTCAGGTTGTTCGGGAGGATATACCCATCACCTTTTCTACTCAAATCAGCCGGGCCGACGTCGTCAGTGTATTGCTGGCAGTGGCTCGTGCTGGAACGGCAAAAAATAAGGCATACAGCGTGATTTGGGGCGGCAACGGGCAATCGGTGTCTGAACAGATTGAGGGGTTGGGGGCATAGAATCGAAGGGGGTTACAAATTTTTCCGCTTCAACTCCCGCACGGCAAAATCAGCCGCCCGCGCCGTTAGCGCCATAAACGTCAGCGATGGATTCTGGCAGGCCACCGAGGCAAAGGAAGCCCCGTCTGTCACGAACACGTTTTTGGCGGCCCATAGCTGATTGTGTGCATTGAGCATGGAGGTTTTGGGATCGCGGCCCATCCGAACGCCCCCCACTTCGTGAATGGCCCCGCCGGGAAGTGAGTGATTGTCATAGGGCTTTATGTCTTTAAGGCCTGCTGCGTCGAGCATCTCAACGGCATCGTTGAGCATGTCCTTTCGCATACGCTGCTCGTTTTCCCGGAATTTCACGTTGAAAACTACCGTTGGTAGTCCCCACGTATCAAGTCGGGTATGGTCGAGGGTAATGGTATTGTCTTCGTAGGGCAGGCACTCGCCGAAGGCCACCAGCCCCATGCTCCAGGGGCCGGGCTGCGTGGCCCGCTCTTTAAATTCCGCCCCAAAGTTAGGCATGGCCCCGGCTGTCTCGGCCACGAGCCGTTGCCAGCCCGAACGGGAAGCGCCCCCCTGATACCCAAAGCCGCGCAGGTAGTCGCGTCGGGCCGCGCTCGGCTTGTCGCTGCCGATGTTCCGATAGCGCGGAATATAAATCCCGTTGGCCCGCCGACCGTAATAGTAGGTATCGTCGAAGCCCGGGCCGTCGGCCCGCCCACTGGCACCTATCTGGAAATGATGATCCATGATGTATTTTCCTAAGGTGCCGCTGTCGTTACCGAAGCCCGTCGGAAAGCGGTTCGAGATCGAGTTGAGCAGGATGAAGTTGGTTGCCATCGCCGACGCATTCAGGAAGATGATCCGGGCGTAATACTCGGTCGCCTGTTTCGTCACGGCATCAATCACGCGAACGCCCCTAACTTTGCCAGTCGTTTGATCAACTAATAGTTCCGATACAATACTGCCCGTGCGAACCGTGAGTTTGCTGGTTTTTCGGGCGGCTGGCAGCGTAGCCGACAAGGTGCTGAAATAAGCGCCATAGGGACAGCCCCGGCTGCATAGGTTCCGGTACTGACACGCCCCCCGCCCCAGTGCGGTGTGTACCGGAGCCGCCTGCGACAGATTAGCCGACCGGCCGATGGTCATCACCCGGTTCAGTTTGGTCTTTAGCTGCCGACTGACGTGTTCTTCCACACAATTCATGTCCATTGGCGGCAGAAATTCACTGTCGGGCAGTTGGGCAAGGCCTTCCTTTCGGCCCGAAATCCCGGCAAATTTTTCCACGTAACTATACCAGGGGGCCAGGTCGCTGTAGCGAATGGGCCAGTCGGTGCCGAAGCCGTCGCGGGCGTTGGCACCGAAATCAAGGTCACTCCATCGGTAGCTTTGCCGCCCCCACATGATTGACTTGCCACCCAGAATATCGGGCCGACGCCAGATGAACGGCTCGGTTTCCCGGTAGGGGGCGTCGTGGTCGTTCAGCCAGTAATTGCCTTCTGTTTCGTTGCGGTCGAACACGCGATAGGGCGGAGCGGGCTCGCTCCTTACCACGTTTCGGCCCCGGTGAGCAAAGTCCCAGGGGGCTTTCAGGGCCGTTTCGTAGCCGGTGATGTGTTCAAGATCACGACCCCGTTCGAGCATCAGCACCCGCAAGCCTTTTTGGGTTAATTCTTTGGCGGCCCATCCCCCACTAATCCCCGACCCGACAACAAGGGCATCGTAGGTATTATTGGCCTGCGCTTTTCCGATTAGGTTCATACCAGCTTTTGCGATTAACAACTATGGCTTAGTAGCTGGTCAATGACGGACGAGTTGCCCGGCCGAAACCGGCCGCAGCGTCCTGTAGTTGATCAACTGAATCCCCCGTTGCTGAATCATGGCCTGCACGGCCTGACTTTTCAGCATGGCTGCATCGGCGTTCCGGCCCGCAGCAACCGACTGTTTTTCCCCCAGCGGCTTCACCTCGTCGGTGTTGTAGGCCGGGTGGGTTATGAGCAGATAAGTGCCGGGGCCGAGTTTCTCCAGCGCAGCCGCGAAGGCCCGTTCCCGCTCGGCCGGATCGGTGGCATCCTGTCCGGCAAATTTTGGAAACGGCTCGGCGGTGGCCGGTTCGAGAGTAGGCAGGCCATAGTCCGCCGATAGCTTTTCAACAAGGGTCCGCAAACGCGGGTCGGCCCGGTCGAAGCCCATGTGCGTGGAGAGATGGGACAACTGCCGGGGCAATTGTTTTTGTACCCGCTCAATCTGGGCCCTCAGTTCGGCCTCTACTTCAGCCATAGTTAATTCATGATCGAGAAAGGAAGCCCCCAGCGGGGTTCCTTTCCAGCAGGTCGGGTAGAAACAACCCGACGAATCGCGCAGGCTGGGCGCGGCAGTAAGCGGTCGCCAGCGGAGCGGTTGCCATTCGCTGGTCAGGGTGAGGTGAACGCCCACGTCGGCATCGGGCAGGCGAGCCAGTTCAGTTAGCGCTTCGGGCAGCCAGGGGGTGGGCGCCATCACCTCCGCCGAGCGGGCAATGCCCTGCTGCAACGCATCTAAACAGGCCCTGTTGGCGCTATGTGCCATACCCAGGTCATCGGCCCGCACCAGCAGCCGGATAGCGTCTTTATGCTGTTCCCAATCCCGCAGAAAAGCGATACTCTGCGGAATCTGCACCATCGGCTGAAGGGATTCATCTTCAATAAACAGGTGCTTAACGCCCAACCGCCGGGCCTCCTGAAGAAACGCGCTCAGGCCAATGTCGCCCTGCCCGAGCGCCACATTGGCAGGCTTGAGCGCAGGACCTTTAACGCTGGCGGACGTACCCGGTCGGCGGTCTTTCAGGTGAACGAGGGGAAACCGACCGGCATATTGTTTCAGCAGCGCCGTAGGGTCCTGGCCGGGCTGTTTGGCCCACATCAAATCCAGTTCAAACTGCACGGCATCGGCGGGCAGTCGCCCGGCTAAGTAGTCGAAGAGTGTACCGCTCCCGTGTTTGCCAAATTCGTAGCCGTGGTTGTGGTAGCAGAGTGTCAGTCCTTTTTTACGAAGATACTGCCCGGCTTTGGTGAACACGGCAATGGCGTTGTCGGCATCGGCCACGGTAAACAATTCGTCTTTGTGAGGAATCCAGTAGCACACCACATACGCAGCGCCGAGCTGACGGGCGTGGTCTGCCACCTGCGCCACACTATCCTGCAGGAGCCGGAAATCCGCTCCCATGCTGACCATCCGCAAACCGTTTTCTTTCAGGAGTTTACGGTACGTCCGAATGGGCACGGAGCGCGGAGAACGACCTTCCGGCCAGCCCCCTTCGAGTTCGGTAACGCCCCACTGTCGAAGCTGCGCCATCATCGTGGCGGCATCGGGACTGCTTTTCATGCTCGACAACTGCATGCCGATGGGCCACTGCGCCTGTAAATCCCCGGCCAGCAGCAGGCCGAAGACGAACAAACAGGCTTGGATTGGTCGCCGGATACGAATGGCTTGTTGGTTCATAAAGCGGTTTTCTGAGACAGGCCTACCGATACGTTCGGTGTGTAGCCCATTCTTATACGGTAAAAGGCGCAAATTGGAACTTATACCCAATCTAAACGCAGTTGCTGTGGTCGGTTAAACGAGCAAATCGGTGTAGTCATGCCAGGAAAACGTTCGCCGGATGCATTGACGTATCCGGCGAAACATGCCACCAACCTATACTTGACATAGAAAATTTTCATTAATACCCCGTGTTCTGCTTTGCATTCGGATTGTTGTCGGTTTCAGACAGGGGAATGGGAAACAGCAGGTTTTTGTTGGCATCGAAGGTAAAGTTGGCAGGCTGATCGGAACTGAAATCGAAGCCCGATGTTAGGTTAATCTGCCCGCCTTTGTGCCACCGGCGCAGGTCGAACCACCGGTGCGACTCCTCCCCGGCCAGTTCCAGGAATCGTTCGGTTCGGATAGCCTCCATGGCTTGAGCCGCCGTGAGCGTCGTGGCTAAATTAGCCGGAACGGTACCGCCCGCCACCATCGTCCGCGCTCGTGTGCGTACCTGATTGACGAAGCCAATCGCATCGGCCACCGAACCACCCGACTGCACAAGGGACTCGGCCTGAAGCAGCAGCGCGTCGGCATAGCGCAGAATCCGGGCATTGTTGGCCGACGCACTCGGGTTGGTGGTCTTGACATCGCGCGTCCAGTACTTGCGAATATCGCGGGTGGCCGGGTTCATGGTCACGGCCAGCCGGGGGTCGGCGGGGTCGAAAGCGGCTAAAAGCTTTTTCGTGGCAATAAAGCGCGGGGCACCAAACAGCAGCGAGTTGTTGGGCTCATAGAACCCCCAGAATCCTGACGTCGACCCTACCCCACCCGGCTCAAAATCATCGGGCAGATACACATTGTCGAAATTGGCGGGCTGGCTGGCCTGAAACTCGAACAGTGATTCGGCGTTGTTTTCGCGGTCGGCGGCAAAGTTATCGGCGAAATTAGCCATCAGCGACCGGTTTTTGATTTTACCCAGAGCCGCAGCAGCCGCCGTAAAATCGGCGGTATTTTTGGCTATCGTTCCCCGGAATACTAAACTTTTACCCAACATGCCGTTGGCAGCATGGCTGGTGGCCCGGCCCAGGTTTTGGGCCGTCCAGCTCTCGGGCAGCAGGGAGGCCGCTTCGGTAAAATCCCGGATGGCCTGGTCGAGCAACTGCCCCTCCGCTACGGAAGGGGCCGACACCTGATCGAGCGAACTCAGCCGGTCTGTCCGCAGGGGCGACGTGCCAAAGGTATTGGTCAGCCAGAAATAGGCCAGTCCCCGCATAAACAGCGCTTCGCCCCGGTGCTTATCTTTCAGGCCTGCCGTCTGATACACCCCGTCGGGTACCGTGTTGAGCTTGTCTAAAGCGGTGTTGGCGCGATAGACAATCCGATATAGGCTGGTGTAGTAATTGGTTAGGGTTCCAACGTTGGGTTGCAGCGTCGCGAAGGTTTCGAGCGGGTTAGCGCCGGTGGTGGTAATGTCGTCGCCAGGCAGGTGATACACCGCATGAACGTAATTACCGGCCCGGAAGCCGTACAACTCCGACTGTTTGGCATACACCCCGCGAATCAGGGCTTCAAGGTCTAATTCAGAACTGAAATAACTGGCTTCGGTCGGATTGCCGGGGGCTACCTCTAAGTTGTTCGGATTACACGCACCCAGGCCGAAGACAGTGGCTAAGGCGACGAAATAATAGATTGGTTTCATGGTTCAATGAGTGAATTAGTGAATGTTAGAATGAGTGAATGACTAAATAGATAGTGCCTGTTTGCTCACTGACTCATTCGGCCATCCACGCATTAAAACATAAGGTTAAGGCCCAGAATCCAGGCGCGGGTGGGCGGAATGGCATCGTTCTCGGGGTCCAGCCCGGTCCACTTCGTGAAGGTCAGCAGGTTGTTTCCGGTTAGGTACACCCGAACGTTCGAGAGCGCGATACCCGACAGGAGCGAACGCGGCAGCGTGTAGCCCAACTGGAGGTTTTTCAGGCGCATGAAGCTGGCATCTTCCACAAATCGGTTCGAAAAGCGGTTGTTACTGGCCGGGTCGCCCTGTACGGCACGAGGCAGCGTGGTCGACGGGTTGGTGGGCGTCCAGCGGTCCCGCACAACGGCCCATGAGTTGATATTCTCAGAGTTCATGCTGATGCCCGCCTGCCGTTCGGTGTTGATGTTCTGCACGTCGCCGACCCCCTGAAAGAATAGCGACAGGTCGATGCCCCGGTAGGCCGCGCCCAGGTTGACCCCGTAGAAAAAGCCCGGGTTGTTAACACTACGCCCCAGAAACACCCGGTCGTTGGCGTTTACGATTCCGTCGCCGTTGGTATCCTGAAAATAAGCATCCCCTGGAACCACCTTGTCGCCGTTAATGGCATCTTTCGCCGTGGCTCCGCCCGGTTTGGAAGCTTTGTAGGTGTCGATATCCCCCTGATTCTGAAAAATGCCCCCGAACTGATACCCGTAAATATACCCGATGGAGCGCCCGATTTCGGTGCGACTGTTGCCGCTGGTAAAGGCCAGATCACGGTAGAGACCCGTGACCCGGTTGTTCACCGTAGTCAGATTTCCACCCAGGTTATAGGTGAAATTGTTGCCTGCTTTCCCATTGTAGGCCACCTGAAACTCAAACCCGCTGTTGCGAACCGAGGCAATGTTGTTGGTTGGTGCCGAGCCATCGTCAACGCCCGCGCTGGGCGGCAGCGTAACGGTCTGAAGAATACCGGACGTTTTTTTGTCGTAATACTCAATCGTGGCGGTGATGCGATTTTCCAGCAGCGACGCGTCCAGGCCGATGTTGCGGGTCTGTATCCGCTCCCAGGAGAGATTCTGCACGGGAATGTTGGCTAAGCGAATCCCGTTCTGTACGCCCCCGATGGCATCGCCGTTCACGCCCGACCCGTAGGCATAGTCGGGGTTGAAATTCACCAGCGATACGTAAGCAAACTGAGCGGTCTCCTGGTTACCAATCTCACCAACCCCCGCCCGGATTTTCAGGTCCGATAGCCAGGACAGGGATTTCATGAAGGGTTCGGCGGTGATGCGCCAGGCCACCGCCAGCGAGGGGAACGTACCCCAGCGGTAGTCTTTATCGAAGCGGGAAGTGCCATCCCGCCGGACCGTCGCATCCACGTAGTATTTGCTGTTGTAGTTGTAGCTCAACCGGCCCAGATAGCCTTGCAGGGCATTATTTTCGGGAATAACCTGCCCCGTTGAGTAGGGAGCCGTGTTTAGCACAGCCAGGGCCTCGGGGTTGTAGTAGTTAATCTGCGAGTTGTTGGCGCCGGTCATGTTGTAGCCATATTTCTGGTCCATAGCATTGAACAGCACATCCATGGAATGCCCGGCAAAGACACGGGCGTAGTTCACGGCAAACTCCTTCACGATGTTGTAGTTCCGGGAAAGGCGCGTATTGATTAATCCTTTTGAGGTACCGTTCGTGCTGGAGAACGTATTGCTGAAAGGCGACGCAAACCGGTAATAATCCACACTTTGCCAAACGGTTCGGTTGTTCAGATACCAGTCGGCGCTCAGGGTACCCTTGATTTTCAGGCCTTTTACTGGCTCGATCTGCACATAGGCCGAACCAATGTCGCGCAGGAGGCTATAGTTGGTCTGTCGGGTATCCCACAGGCCCAGCACGTTCGAGCGGGTAGCCGAGCCATAGAGCAGGCCCGTATTGGTAATGGTGAACGGCCCACCCCCCAGCGATACCAGCGTGGGATTGAAATTGGGGTTGGCCGCAAACGTAGGGTTGACTACCTGCGCCAGCCCATCGAAGGAGGGAAAACCCGTTTGCGTGTAGATGGGCTGCCAGGGCGCATACCGCCAGGTAGACGACAGGTCGGCCTGGCTATTATCTAATGCCTGTACGTAACTTAGCCGGTTAGTCAGGCCCACCTCAAACAACCGCCCTACTTTGCTGGTCAGGTTAAAGGCCAGCGAATAGCGGTTCAGGTTATTTTGCTGAATCGGGCTTTCGGTACGGGCAAACCCACCCGACAGGTAATAGGTCGTGTTCTCCGAACCGCCCGACACTTTGGCGCTGTAGTCTTCCAGCACCGCATTTTGGTTGATAACCGCCGATTGCCAGTCCTGTTGGGGCAGATTTCCCAGATAAGCCGCGTTCCCATCCCGGAATACGGCAGGCAGGTTGGCCGCTACCGACGGGTTGTTGGCATACATCTCCCGCACTAAACCGACGTAGTCGGGCAGGTTCAGCACGTCGTAGCGTTTGGGCAGGTTCTGCACCCCGCGCGAAGCCGACAGTTCGACCCGGGGGCGACCGGCTTTGCCGCGTTTGGTGGTAATGAGTACGACTCCATTGGCCGCCCGAACGCCATAGATAGCCGCCGACGACGCATCTTTCAGCACAGAAATGCTTTCAATATCATTCGGGTTAATCAGACTGAGTACATTGACCGACCCCCGAATGTCGGCAGCCTGGGCTGTATTGCCCGACTGCGGCACCCCACTGCCATATTCTGTGAGCGGTACGCCATCGACCACATACAGCGGATCGTTGAAACCCAGCGTATTAACCCCCCGAATCCGAACCGTTGGGCGGGCATTGGGCGCTCCGCCGGGGGTGGACACAAACACGCCCGGCAACCGTCCCTGCATGGCTAATTCGGGGTTAATGGCCTTCGCCTTCACTAACTCCTCGGCACCCACCACCGACACCGCCCCGGTGAGGTCTTTCCGCTGGCGTTCGCCATACCCAATCACAACAACTTCGTTCAGGGATCGTTCGTCGGGCACCATCCGCAGGTTCAGCACGGCACTGCTGCCCACGGTGCGGTTCTGGGTCTGGTAGCCTAAAAAACTGAACGTCAGCACACTATTCGCGCCTTCTGCCGACAATCGGTAGTTCCCCTCCCCATCGGTGGTGGTGCCATTTGTGGTGCCGCGCTCGGCGATATTGACACCGGGCAGGCCCTTATTGTTTTCGTCGGTCACGCGCCCGCTCACCTGCACCCGCATGGGTGTCAGGGTCGGCACGGGCAGGCCGTTTGGGCGTACTAGCGCCGGAGTTGAAGCAGCCGGTGCCGGGCGCTGGAGCGCAGGTAAAAAAACGCCGTTTTCCAACGCCCGGCCTCCCGTTACTGGCTCCTTCGCTTTCGGTCCTGCCACAATCAGGTAAGTATCTTTACGGGTTTTTACCACCTGTAACCCGCTGCCTTCCAATAGGCTGCGAAGTCGATTGGCCACGTTCACCAACCCCGGCAGTTTGCTGGTATCAACGACCCGGCCGGCCACTACATCTTCATTAAAGACGATGTTAACCCGATAGCGGCTTTGCATATCGAGCAGCACGTCGCGCAGGTTGGCCATAGCAGGCTGGGCCGTTTCCATTCGTTGCTGGGTTCGGTGGTAGGCCAGTGTCTGACCGAAGCAGAGGGGGGGATAGCCCATGAGCAGGGCCATTCCCAGACTTCGGCACATGGTTGTGCGTAGGAGTTGGTTCATAAAAAAGGCAGGTAAGGGTATAGGAAATTAGTCATTCGGCTGGAGCACCACGACCGTATGTTGCCGGCTGGCCCGCAGGTTAAGCAGTTGAGTCAGCATCGTCAGGACTTCACCGGCCGTTTCGGCGGGATAATTACCCGACACCTGCCGGGCCGCAACGGCAGGGTCGGGAATCAACACCTCTACGCCGAAGCGTTCCTGAATCTGGGCCGCAATGTCGCGCAGGGGGGTTCGGTTAAACACAAACCGTTGCTGTTTCCAGGCCGCATGATCGGCAACGGCCTGGTTTTCCCGAACCCGCACGGTGCCGCGTGTGTCTACCGTTACCACATCGCCGGGGCGAATCGTTACCGGTTTCTCATCGGTTTTCAGGGAACGCAGGGCCACCTTCCCCCGGTTGAGTACGACTTTACTGCCCCGTTCACGGCTATAGACAATAAACTCGGTTCCCAGCACGCGTACCTCCAGTTGGTCGGGCGTATGCACCACAAACGGGCGATTATCTGTCGTATGCACAACCGAGAATTCAGCTTCTCCGCGCAGTCGGGCCTCGCGGGTTGGCAGCAGGGATAGAAAACGCGGAAACCGAAGCGACGAATTGGCGTTGAGCGTTACCCGGCTTCCGTCGGGCAGATCGACCTGGCGCGTCTGGCCATAGGTTGTCGAGTAGGTCTGATACAGCATCGTTTCCCGCTGCCACCAGCCGAGCAGCATCAGCAGGGTTACTGACGCGGCTGCAAGCCACCAGTGCGACACCGCCCGGCGAGTTGATAACAGACGTTCAACGACGGTGTCGGCAGAATTGGTCTGCGGGTGGGGGGCAGGCTGCGCGGGCAGATGCAGCCGGGGCAGCAGCCGTTGCCAGTCGGCATCGGTATCAGGCAGGAGTTGCGGGTGTGTTTTCTCCCACTCGTGCAGGGCCTGATAATAAACTTCCTGGCTTCCCTCCTCCCGCAGCCAGTCGACCAGTAGCTGCTTTTGCAACGGAGTGGCCTGCCCGGCAAAAAAAGTCAATAAGAGGGTTCTGGTCTGATGGGGTTCCATACGTTGATTCGCTTCTCTCCCAGTAGACCCCTCCCCTTGTTTTTACCCTATCTGGTCAGAACAAAAACTTTAGCTGTCCTCATGAACTGCCACTGAGGGATGATTGCCCCACTTACCTTGCTTACCCCATTGGGGTTCGGGAGTCCTACGCGTAAGCCTAGTTCTTTTTTGAATTTTCTGGCGAATTATTTTCAGGAAAGACAGAAACCAGAGGTAGGGTAAATACCCCGGCTGTGGGTCTTACGAAAAAGAGACCTCTTTTTATCCGTGACTGCTGATTCCTCGTCGTTATTACCCCCGTCGGGCGGTTTACCGCTGGTGGAAACCCCGTTGGGTGGCCCGCCTGTGTTTCGACCCGACCCGGCCAGCCCTAAACCAGGCGGGCAGGTGGGCATTGACGATGAGCGCTTCATTCGCCAGGCATTTGACCTGGCTCCCCAAAAAGGGTGTGCACTTCTGTTTCGGGAATATTATGGCCCGCTGTGCAGCCACGCTATTCGATTCGTATATGCCCGCGAAGTGGCCCGCGACATTGTGAGTGATGTGTTCTGCGTATTCTGGCAGAAACAACTGTATCGCGAAATCACCACCTCCTACCGGGCTTATCTGTACACAGCCGTCCGAAATCGTTCATTGAAGTATCTGCAACGGGAATTTGTCCGGCAGATTTCGGTGAGCCATTTCGACGGGACAGACAGCTCTGATGCACTGGCCCCCGCCGAGACGCTCACCCCGGAGGATCTGCTGGCTTACGATGAACTGCACAACCGGGTGGAAACCGCCATTCGTGAATTACCCCCGCAACGCCAGAAAGTATTTATGATGAATCGGTTTGAAGGCAAAAAATACCAAACCATTGCCGACGAACTGCATATTTCGCTCAAAGCCGTAGAAGGCCACATCAGTAAAGCCCTCGTATCCCTGCGAAAAGCATTCCTGCCCAATTGACCTGTTCTGATTGCCTGACCACAAATCCACTCGTTAGGGTAGTCTATCGGCGACGGCTACGCAAAGTTAAGCAGTTACACCCGCCCTTATCGTCGCACCAGCCAAGGCCGTTTGTTCGATTTATTTACTTTCGTCAAACCTAAGCGGCTGGCGGTCGGTTTAGTACTGCGTTGACCAATTAATTAATCACGTTATGAAAAAGATAAGTTTAGCGTTGCTACTGGCCGTAAGCACCTTAAGTTTTCAGGCTTGCAGCAGCAAGAAGACAGAAACAACTGACAGCGTTGAGAACGCAGACAGCGCCAACGAAGCCAAAGAAGAAGTGGGCATGGGCGCCACGGAAAACACGAACGAGTTTGCCGTAAAAGCCGCTAATGGCGGGATGCTGGAGGTAGAGCTGGGCCGACTGGCACAGGAAAAGGCCGCAAATAAGGAGGTAAAGGAGTTTGGGGCTATGATGGTAACCGATCATTCCAAGGCCAATGACGAGCTGAAAGCTTTAGCTACGCTCAAAAACATCACACTGCCCACTACCTTAGGTGAAGACGAGCAGAAGCACGTCAACGACCTGACGAAACTATCGGGGAAAGACTTTGACAAAAAGTACGTTAGCCTGATGGTGGATGATCACAAAGAAGACGTCGACCTGTTCAAGAAAACCGCCGAGGACGACAAGACGGATTCCGACGTAAAAGCGTTTGCCGTAAAAACGCTGCCCACACTGCAAAAGCACCTGGATCACATTACAGCGCTGGATAAGAAGGTAAACTAAGCAGTATCGTTTATGAACGGCTATTTTACAGCGAACCTACTGTAAAATAGCCGTTAGTTTTTCGGAAGGGTCTCCCCCTACCCTTAGCCATTGTCCAAACCGGCGGGAATGGTTATCTCCATCCGGCAATGTTTAAAATGAGCTTTCGCCCGCTCTAAGCTCAGAAACAGGTCACTTTCCAGTTTACTCAGCCCGTTGGCGAGTACATAGATGTGCCTTGTGCGTCCTTTCTCTTTTTGACTGGCAATTGACTGAATCTTATCCTTAGCTAACCTCTGATCGGGTGTCGCGTAATAAACGACATCGCCAACATACAGTTCAAACATACGGTAGGAAAACCAGGTGACATAGACGACTGGTTCTCTATAATTAAAACAATTTGACAAGGTGATAAATTCAATTCTGTTAATCTGAAAAGCACATTCTTATCTCTTCATCTTGTATTATACCAAGAAACAGCTATTAATTGACATGCACCGAAAACGCAGGTTTCCAAGCCTGTGACCTGCCGGTTTCTACCCATCTGTAATCGACGGGTGTACATGACCCTAATTTCAGTCAGAAACTGTGTTCGCTTACAAGTAGGCCAAAATAGGGTAGTATCTGGATAAATTACTGCCAAATAGATAGTACTAAATAGCGTTTCTTTGCAGCGTATTTTTCGTGAACTTCACCAGACGGGTTCCAGGTTCGTCTTTGGCACAGAAAACACAGCGATAAAACAGGTTAACCGGCCGGTTTCGCCATAGGGCACAAGGCCTTGCATCGGAACAGCAGTTGGTAGCCTTACACGAATTTTATCATAGGTTAGTAGTCAGAAAAGCTCCACCAACTTGTGTGCGGGCTTTCTTTATTAGAACCTGATTGTCGTTAACACAGTATGCAAACCTTAGTCTGTACTACACCCGGCCAATTTGCCTATCAGAGCGGCCAGCGACCCGAACTGACACCCGGTCAGGCCATTCTACGGATTCGGCGAATTGGTATTTGTGGCACTGATCTGCACGCTTTTGAAGGCACCCAGCCGTTTTTCAGTTACCCGCGCATACTGGGGCACGAACTGGCCGGTGAGCTAATCGAAGCCGATGGAGCGCCTGATTTTAAGCCGGGCGAACTCGTCACGTTTATTCCTTATTTCAACTGCGGTCACTGCATTGCCTGCCGGTCGGGCAAGCCGAATGCCTGGGTCAGCCTGCGCGTGTCGGGCATTCACATCGACGGGGGCATGGTCGAGTACCTGTCGGTGCGTCGTATGCGTTAGTGCATGGCGACGGATTGGGCGCCGATGAACTGGCGTTGGCAGAGCCATTGGCCATTGGCGCGCATGGGGTACGCCGGGCCGGTGTGCAGCCTGGCGAGTGGGTGCTGGTAGTGGGCGCCGGACCGATTGGTCTGGGCGTAATGGAATTTGCCCGCATTACCGGTGGCAACGTCATTGCTTTAGACATCAACCAATCGCGGCTGAGTTTCTGCCAGGAGCGGCTGAAAGTAGTGCATACCGTGCTGGCAACGGCACCCGACGTAATAGAGCAACTGGCAACGATTACGAATGGGGACATGCCTACGGTCGTGATTGACGCAACCGGCAGCCTGCGCGCCATCAACCAGGCGTTTGTCTATATGGCGCATGGCGGACGGTATGCATTGGTGGGGTTACAAAAGGGTGATGTTCAGTTCGCCCATCCTGAATTTCACAAGCGCGAAGCGACACTGATGAGCAGCCGAAATGCAACCCGCGCTGATTTTGAGCATGTCATCGCGTCTATGAAGAACGGGCAGATTACCCCAACCACCTACATCACGCACCGGGTACCGTTCGGGCAGGTAAGCAGCGAATTTGCGGGCTGGCTCGACCCCGCCAGGGGCGTCATTAAAGCAATGGTAGAAATTGACTGAACACCTATGGCCGGGATTCACGTTACTTTACACCCGTATTGTCATAACACCTGCAGATGAATCTTTTCCTGCTGAAAATCACCCTGATTCCGACCGTCATTGCGCTGGTTACGCTGGCGATTCGGAAGTGGGGCAACAAAATAGGGGGATTGATTGGCAGTATGCCCTGGACGGCGGGGCCTATTCTGCTGTTTTTTATCCTGGAGCAGGGCAAGCCGTTCGGCATTCAGTCGATTCAGGGGTCCATGACGGGGATTCTGGCCCTCATCGTCTTTTGCCTGAGCTATTCAGCCTTTTCCCGGACCCGAACCTGGCTGCCTACCCTCCTGCTGGCTTATGGACTCTATGCGCTCACCATTCTGGCCGTTAATTACCTGCAACTGAACGTCGTACTGAGTTATGCCCTTGTCATTGGCTTTGTGCTGCTGGCGCTCCGGTTTTTCCCGGTTTCAGTAGAGCCAGTCATCAAAAGCAGGCGCATCCCGTTCGAGATTCCCATTCGGATGGGCGTGGCTACGCTGTTTATATTGCTCATTACGGCCTTGGCCCGCGTCCTCGGGCCGAACTGGAGTGGCATTCTAACGCCGTTTCCGATTATGACTTCGGTACTGGCTATTTTTGCTCACACGCTCCAGGGAAGCCAGGCCGTTATCGCGACGCTTCGGGGGTTGGTAATTGGGTTGTTTGGCTTCACCACGTTTCTCTTCCTGCAAGCGTTTCTGTTGCCCCAGTTTTCGGTGGCCCTCTCGTTTGGCATTGCTTTTGTCGTTAATACGTTGATTAATTTAGTTGCAAGCCGGTTTTGGTGAGGATGTGTATGGCAAGAATTTTCTAGCCTTAGTAGCGCAACAACAATACATCTGGATAAACCAATTTATCACTATAGTCGCAATAAACTGTTGATGATTCCCAGTAGACTTCATATGTTTGTTTGATGAATGAACCCCCTTATCCTCTCACTAATCTTAGATTTTTATTTGATAGTATCAGTTCTGAAAAGCGTATTAGAAAAGTAATTGAGTATGCGCCACTTGACGCTCATAATCAATTTTTCAACTTAGCTTTGGTAGATGAGAATGAAGATGGCAGTTTTAGTGATATGGTTGTCAGTAACAATGCAGATATGACTAAAGTACTGGCGACTGTTGTTCAGACGATGCAATTGTTTTTTAAAGCCTATCCAGAAGCGTTGATTACCTTCAAAGGCAGTACAGCGTCAAGAACCCGATTGTACCGTATTGCCATTAGCCGCTCCTTAAAGGATGCTGAATCTATTTTCGACATTTGGGGTTTTCGGGGAGTAAGCCTTGAACAATTTGTACCGAATACACCCTACGACTCGTTCGTTATTGGATTGAAACAACCAGCACAATAGCCATGGCCGCATCAGCAGAAACCAAAACACTTATTCGTCGTAAACGCTCAGTGTCCGGTCCCCGTTATCAATCGGCCGATGAAGCCCTACAGGCTAAACACGAACAGATGAGCGAGTATTTAAAAGGCAGCAAGCTCGACCAACTCAAAGCGTTACGACCCAATAAGTTAGATTAATATGCTACGCCGACTCATTCCAAACCTCCTCCATTAACAATGATAACTTAGTCTGGGGCCAGGATTGGGATGTGATTTACCCAACCGGTGATTTGTATGAGGGCAAGATTGGGTAAGATGCTAAAATTTGAGATATAAGGCGACACTATCCATTACCGAACGCATCACATCAAACTGACAGGTCCCAATGTGTTTCAGAAACCGACGCTTATCAAATGTACTGATCTGGCGAGTTTTGATAATAGAATCCTTAGTAAGTCGATTTACGGAATCTTTAGGAATAAGTACATCGAGTAATTGTGATTTATCCGTCTGCGATGAAATAGGGATGACGGTAATCAGGCTACCTAATGGCAAATAATTATTATTTTCAATTATCAGGGCCGGTCGAACTTTCTGATATTCATGCCCAATACTGGGATCAAAATTGACTAACCAGATTTCACCTTGCTTGTACATCCGGCAAATTTAGATAATACTGAACTTCTTCCGGCGACAGAAACTCATCACCAGCATCAACAGCCGCTGAGGCTTCAATATCGGTGTCTTCGGCCTGTACAGGCAACGCCAATTGTTTCCGCACGGCTTCTACAATGAATTCCTCGACATCGCCCGGCACCTGCTGCAAAGCAGGTTCTAACTCGTCAGGTATGTGTATCTGAATAACTGTCATACGGTAAAAGTAAGATTTTTTACATGAACTTGCAGATGATGTTTCTACGCCGGTCAGAGACCGGAAAACGCTGCGACGTAATCAAAGACTACGCCGAACGGAACCACTCTATTTCTAACGAATAATTGCTAAATGTTCTTTCTGATCTCTTGGCTTGGCCTAATGAACTCTATTTCGGCATTATTCAAGAATAAGTTTATCACCTAAATTATCCCTCAAGTATTTATTTCCTAAATCTGTTAGCACATAACAACCATCATTTTTAGAGAGGATTTTGCGTTGCTGTGTACTACTTAAACGACTCAGCACAGCAGTTAATTTCTGAGAACTAATTTGAGAACTCATAAGTAATTGGTCTCTCTTGTAGCCTTCTTCACCAGCATGATGTAATAAAATTATTATTTCGTCTTCTGCACTTAGATCTGTCCTTTGGACAAGGACTTTGCTATCAAATATTCCAATGCAAGGCACGTCAAATCTTAATAATTCTCGAATAGCTTTAGCTAACTCTTCTCGATTACCTAGCCAAACTATTCTCAAAAACTCATTGAAGCACCACCTTACAGCCTCTATTGAGTATTTGGAATCCATATGATTTGGCTTATAAGTTGTAGAGATGTGTACTGATCCACGCTGACTTCTAAATTTGTAAATAGTTCTGAGTACATACATTATGTGTTTTGCATCAGATCTGGGCAATATGTTGTGATTAACTGTATCATTCTCAATATACCTATAACATTCGTCAATTCCTTTTGACAGACTAAGATTTGCTGAATCCAAATGGTAAATTATTCTTCCCAAAATTTCGGCAAACTGTCCACCATCCAATTCTGTTGGCTCCCAATCACGTAGAACGAATCTGCGTTCCATTGATATAAACTCGTTCAATAATTCATTGGCCAAAGTATTATCAACTGGTGGGCAAATACCATTAATTATATTTTGTGTAGAGGTTAATCCCATAAAATTTCTCAAACTAATTACCTGAAATTAATTTCTCCGCCATCATTTTACCATTTTGAGTAAGAAACCAAGTGGAGGGCTGCTCACTGTTATCCTGACCCACTAGTGCATCACTTCCTTGCTTAACCTTTCCAAGATCTCGATTTAGCTGTGACATTCCAATAGTTTTTGCTTCCTTGAAGTGCTTATTAAAAGTTTCAACTAATTGTTTTGATGAATAATCGGCACTACCCATCTCTTTCTGTAACACATACATTAACCAAATGACTTTTTGGACAAGTGACCAAGATTGAACTGGGCTATTATATTTCTGAGGATCATGTCGCCAATCAAGTGCATAATTGGTAGCCTGAGTAGATTGACTGCCATTACCATTCTCTTTTAGCTTAGGCGAACGTCTTTTCTTTTTTGGCTTATGCTCGTCCGCATTTGGAGTTTGAATCGGAATTGATGACTTCTCTTCGATTACTTTAGCTTCTCCATCAACAATTTCATTCATTGGCTGGAATAGACCCGCTATCTGCTGACCGATTGCTTGAGTCATGCCTGGCACTTCACTACGGTCCCCTTTTACTTTAAGTTTAAGTCCCGTTATTTCGAATTCAATCTCAAATTTTCCCATGTCTTCAAGGTTTAAGTTCAATATTAACTAATGTTAATAGAAAACAAAAGAGACCTGTCAACTAACAGGTCTCTTTTTATTATTCGGTGGTTACTTCACTTCTTCATACGGAACGTCCGACACGTTATCCCCGGCGGGTTGTCCCTGTCCGGCGCCATCACCGTTCCCGGCGAAACCGGCTCCGTCGGTGGGGTTCGCACCCGCGCCGTTGGTGGCGTTGTAGAGTTCCTGCGAAGCCGTTGACCAGGCGGCATTCAGGCCTTCGAGGGCGCTGTCGATGGCAGCTACGTCGCGCGAACCGTGCGCGGTGCGGAGGGTCGTCAGAGCCGCTTCAATGGCCGACTTATTGCCTTCCGACAGTTTGTCGCCGTACTCTTTCAGTTGCTTCTCGGTCTGGAAAATCATTGAGTCGGCCGCGTTGACTTTCTCGATTTTTTCGCGCTCGGCTTTGTCGTTCGCTTCGTTGGCTTTGGCTTCTTCGCGCATCCGGTTGATTTCGGCGTCGGTCAAACCGCTGCTGGCTTCAATCCGAATTTTCTGCTCTTTGCCCGTGCCTTTATCTTTGGCCGTTACGTGCAGAATACCGTTGGCATCCACGTCGAAGGTTACTTCAATTTGCGGAACCCCACGCGGTGCGGGTGGAATGTCGGAGAGGATAAACCGGCCTAACTGACGGTTCTGAGCCGCCATCGGGCGCTCACCCTGCAACACGTTGATTTCTACGCTCGGCTGGTTATCCGACGCGGTCGAATAAGTTTCGACTTTCTTACTCGGAATCGTGGTGTTGGCTTCCACCATTTTGGTGAACACGCCACCCATCGTTTCGATCCCTAACGAAAGCGGGATAACGTCGAGCAGGAGTACGTCTTTCACTTCGCCCGTCAACACACCGCCCTGAATGGCAGCGCCAATGGCTACGGCTTCGTCGGGGTTAACAGCTTTCGAGGGCTTCTTGCCGAAGAGTTTTTCAACCTCTTCCTGTACTTTCGGAATCCGGGTCGAACCACCTACCAGAATGACTTCGTCAATCTGACCCGCCGACATACCCGCATTTTTCAGGGCACGGCGGCAAGGTTCTAAGCTCCGCTGAATCAGTGAATCGGCCAATTGCTCGAAGGTCGAGCGGCTCAGCGTCCGCACCAGGTGCTTCGGAATACCGTTCACCGGCATGATATACGGCAGGTTGATTTCCGTTGAGCTGGAGCTTGACAGTTCAATCTTTGCTTTTTCAGCGGCTTCTTTCAGGCGTTGCAGGGCCATTGGATCCTGACGCAGGTCGATGCCTTCGTCTTTCTTGAATTCATCGGCTAACCAGTTGATAATCACCTGGTCGAAGTCGTCACCACCGAGGTGCGTATCGCCATCGGTCGATTTCACTTCAAACACGCCATCGCCGAGTTCCAGAATCGAAATATCAAACGTACCGCCACCGAGGTCAAATACGGCGATTTTCTGATCGTGGTTGGTTTTATCCAGACCATACGCCAAAGCCGCAGCGGTGGGTTCGTTGATGATGCGTTTCACGTCGAGACCGGCAATCTGACCAGCCTCTTTGGTCGCCTGCCGTTCAGCGTCGTTAAAGTAGGCGGGCACCGTAATAACGGCTTCCGTTACCGTTTGGCCGAGGTAATCTTCGGCGGTCTGCTTCATCTTTTGCAGAATCAGGGCCGAAATTTCCTGGGGTGTATATTGACGGTCGCCGATTTTCACGCGGGGGGTGCCATTGGGGCCGTTTTCCACGTCGTAGGCAACCGTTTTCGTTTCGTTCGTAACCTCACTGTAGCGTTTTCCCATGAAACGCTTGATGGAGGAAATCGTATTTTTCGGGTTGGTGATGGCCTGGCGTTTGGCGGGTGCGCCTACTTTGCGTTCGCCGTTGCCGTTGTCCATAAACGCAACCACCGAAGGCGTTGTCCGGGCTCCTTCGGAGTTGGGGATCACAACCGGCTCGTTACCTTCCATCACGGCCACGCACGAGTTCGTGGTGCCTAAGTCAATACCAATAATTTTTCCCATAACTGGATTTAGTTTCTTTCGTTGCTGTGGTTGTAAACTGACAGACACAACCTATCTAACAATAGAAATGCCAGCCCGGGAAAATGTTTAGTTTGCTGTCAGATTGGCAGAATAATGTGTCTATATGGGCCATAATGTCGCGCTGAGATAGGGGTTGGCACTAAACTATGACAGAATGAATTTCATACAGCTTATGCCTGCCTATTCGCCCTTATATATCGTGAAAGATACTAAGACGGCATGCCTTTTTATCATATTTCGGTTGTAACTTGCTCTCGAACGCTATCTATCCGTCAGAGTTAATCGATTAATCTGTAATTCACGTTGTTATCGCCATAATTCTGCCTGCTTCACCCCAGTACACTTTCCTCTTTCGGTGATTTTCGGTCCGTTTAACCTTATTACCTTCTACTCCATCATGACGCCTTCTTTACCCATTTCTCCTCTCCGGCCAGCACCTTCCTCCGGGCATTCGCAGCCGTTTCCCGATGACTGGCCCGCGCCCGGGCCTATTAATTTGCAGGTGCATGATCTACCCCACGCATCGTCAACGATTGAATGGTGGTATGTCAACAGCCATCTCAGCCTCAGCGATGGTCGGCAGTGTTCGCTATTTGCTTCGTTTTTTCGGCTGGCGATTGGGCGCGATGCCGTTACCCGTCAGTTTCAGTATGCTCATTCGCTGACCTGGGCGCTAAGCGACATAAGCAGACAGCGGTATTATGCTGATTCATTAGTTGACCGATGCGCGCCCGAAGTGGGGCTGAACATCCTCGACAAAGGAGAAGACACGACCGACCCGTTGCTCCAGCGTGCCCTGCGCGACGTTTTCCAGAAAGGAAACGTTCCCCTGCCCGACCGACTGCTGGTAAATGAGGCCGTCATTGGTACCGATAACCTGTTTTTGGATTACGACGGAAACCAGTTTGCCAAACAACCTGATGGTAGTTACCGGTTAACCCTGCAGCAACCCAACCAGGCCGTTAGCGTGGCCCTCACGTTTCAGCCGAAACACCCGCCTGTTCGCCATGGCGATGATGGCGTAGTTCGGGGAACAGCCGGGGAGGATATGTTTTATTATTTCATGCCCGACTGCCGGGTTGAGGGGCAGGTGACGATTGACGGGCAGTCGGCAACCGTAACTCAGGCGACGGGCTGGTATGACCATGAGTTTGGTAAACCAACCGACGACGCGCCCGAAGGAACCGTTATCTCCACCATTGCCTGGAACTGGCTTTCGGTGCAGTTGACCAACGGCTACCGGGTGAGTGCCTATGATCTTTTCGAGGCAAACGCCGGGAGCGCTGGACGTGGCCGCTGGGTGATCGTTATCGACCCAGAGGGCAACCCCCAGCCCTACGACGACTTTACGCTCCAACCACTCCGAAACTGGACCAGTTCACGCACTTTTACCCAGTATCCGACAGCCTGGCAGTTGAACATTCCGGCGGCTGGCATCGAGCTTTATGCCGAAGCGGCCTTTCCGGCGCAGGAGTTCATTACCATCATTTCCAAACCAGCCTTTTGGGAGGGCCGGGTAGAAATTAATGGCCGCATGAACGACAAGCCTGTGTACGGATTAGGCTATGTAGAGCGAAGCGGTTTTGGCATGCCCGACCAGTTGACCGACTTTTTCAAGGCTGTCACGAAAGAAACCCGTAAGTCGCTCAACGCGCTCCTGCCGATAACTCCTTCGGAAGACCAACTCCGCCAGTTAGTCGCCAGCGATGGGCACGAACATTACTTGGATGGCATCGACCGGGCGCAGTATAGCCGGGTGCTGCTGCAACCCATCCGCGAGATGATTGACCGGGGCGGCAAGTCGTGGCGGTCGTATCTGACGCTGGCCTGTGTGGACCTGGTAGGCGGCAATTCGCAGGACTACCTGAGTTGGCTGGCCTGGCCCGAGTTGCTGCACACGGGTTCCCTGATTGTCGATGACGTGCAGGATCAGTCGGCCATTCGGCGCGGGGGCGCGTCGTGCCACGAACTCTACGGCGAACCCTTAGCCATCAACGCCGGGAATGCCTGTTATTTTCTGGGCGAGCTGTTACTGGCGAATGCAAACCTGACCGACGCCAAACGGATTAAACTGTATAGTCTATACTTCGAGACCATGCGGGCCGCCCACGCCGGTCAGGCCATCGACATCGACGGTTTTGGTGCCCTGATGCCGGATGTGGTGGCATATGGACAAGGCGCTTTGCTGGAAGAGCGCATCTTAGCCGTTCACCGGCTGAAGTCGGCGGTGCCCGCCAGTTCGCTGGCGCAGGTAGGCGCTGTGCTGGGCGATGGCACACCCGAGCAGGCCAACGCGCTGGGGTATTTTGTTGAGTCGCTGGGACTGGCTTTTCAAATCATCGACGACGTACTGAACCTGCGGGGGTTTGAAAACGACCTGAAAAGCCGGGGCGAAGACATTACCTGCGGCAAAATCACGCTGCCCGTAGCGAAAGCGATGGAGCGTTTAGACGGCCCCGCCCGTCGGGAGCTATGGGAGAGCATTCAGGCGAAGCCGACCGATCCGGTTATTGTAACGGCTATTATTGACCAGTTAGAAACCTGTGGAGCCATTGAAGCCTGCAAGCAACAAGCCGAAGCGTTGCTGGAAACGGCCTGGCAAACCATAGAAGACGTCTTTCCCGACTCCGACGTGAAGATTAAGCTGCGGGCGTTTAGCTGGTATGTGCTGGAACGGCATTATTAAGTGTCAGGTATGAAACAGGTAGATTTACCCAACGGCTTGCCCGTTCAGGCGCTTAATCAGGCCGAAGCTGATGTACTCTATCATGAGATTTTTGCCGCGCAGACGTACCAGAAATATGGCATCGACATTACGGAAGGGGCCTGTGTCTTCGACGTGGGTGCCAACATCGGCCTCTATTCGCTGTACCTGACGCAGCAATATCGTAACCTGACGCTGTTTGCGTTCGAGCCGATTCCTGTACTATTTACGGTACTGCAACAGAACGCCCGCACTTATTTTCCCGACGCGCACCTGATCAACGCGGGCCTGTCTGATCACTCCGGCACGGCTCGCTTTTCGTTCAAACCCAGTTTGAGCATGACAGCGAGTATGTATTCTAACGAAGTCAACGACAGTGTGCAGAAAGAGGCTGGCGCGTATGTGTGGATGCAGGCTATCCTCAACGACATGGCGCGGGTAAATCAAATCCCCTCCGGCCTGGCCCGCTGGCTGACAGGCTTATTGACACGCCGATTCGTCAGGGTGCCGGTGCTGGGGCTGCTGGTTATTCCCTGGCTGGGGCTTTCATTAGTGCATCGGCTGACGACCCGGCAAATCATCTGCTCGTTAAAAACGCTGTCGCAGATTATCCGGGAAAACGCCCTGACCCATATTGATGTCGTCAAGATTGACGTGGAGGGCAGTGAATTAGACGTCGTTCGGGGTATTGACGAAGGCGACTGGGCTAAAATCAGCCAGTTCGTCATCGAAGTACACGATATTGACAACCGCGTGAAAATACTGGTTGATTTGCTGACGCAGCACGGCTACCAGACCACCGTTGACCAGCAGGACTGGGCTTTGCTTAAACTGATGAATGTGTACACGATTTACGCCATCCGGCCCCGGCAGACCGCCTGATTCTCGCCTGAATAGTCCAATGAACAGAATAGACAAACGGGTAGCCATTGTCTTCTTCGATGCAGCATCGGGGCATCGGTCGGCGGCCGTGGCCTTAAAGCGGGCGCTGGCCGAACGCTATCCGCGCTGGCAGGTTGATTTGGTGAACATCGTTGACGTATTCGATCATCATAAACGCTTTGGTCGGGTTGCCCGCTACGGGATTGATCGCTTCAACGGGCAGCTCAAAAAAGATAAGGTATTTGATCTGGGCGGGCAGATTAATCTGTCGTTATTATGTCACGATCTGTTAGGGAAGAGAGGAATTGAGTTACTGTCCCGCTTCTGGGCCGACGCGCCCCCGGATGCCGTCGTGTCCGTAACGCCCATGTACAATCCGGCCCTGTATCGCAGTGTCCGATTAGTCAATCCCAACGCCGTGTGTGTCACGATACCCGTCGATTTTGAGGAAGTGAAACCTCGTTACTGGTTTACGCCCAAAGTAGAACAACAGTACCTGAACGGTACAGATCGGTTAATGAGCCAGGCCCGTCGGATTGGCATACCTGCATCCCATAATCACCGCCTTACCGGCATGATTGTCGATCCATCCTGCTATCAGGCGGCTCCGGCCGATGTTCCGGCGGCCCTGCGCGAACTCGGCCTCGACCCTACCCTGCCCACCGGATTAATGTCATTTGGCGGGCAGGGTTGCACGATCATGCAGGAGGTCGCTCAGGCCATTGCCGGGTCGGGGCTGGCCGTTAACATGATTTTCCTGTGTGGGCACAGCACAGCGACCCAGGAGGCCATTAGCCGCCTGACAATGCCTTACCCTGTTTGTGTACTGGGTTACTTACCCGAAACGCCTGTTCACTATTTACACCTGGCCGATTTTGCCATTGGGAAGCCGGGCACCATGACCATTACCGAAGCCCTCATTACAAAAACGCCATTGGTAGCCATAAAAAGCCGGGGGATGCGGCTTGTGCAACGGGGCAACGAAGCCTGGTTAGTCGAAACCGGCGTTGGCCTACTAGCGAATGGCATTGAGCAGGTCGTACCAGCCATCCGGCAGTTGCTGACCTCGCCCGACGACTATCAGCGACGAATCGCGCAGTACACCCACCGGGCCGTATTTGAAGCCGCTGACCTGCTTGGGCAACTTATTAACTAGGCTCATTCGGATAAATCCGTATCGGCCTGATTCACTCCTGTGTTACCGCTCGTAGACTGGCGCCCGTACCGCTGGGTATTGGATAGATTTAGGTATTGGTTGATTCGTTAATCTGGCTCGGCCAAAGATTGTTAATCCCCATCATTTATCTGATTTTAGTTTTCTAAATAACAAGGGCATTGTTGCCGGATCAAGCGCTTCCATTTCTACCAGTTTCAATGCCTTTACCATTTTAAGCGTAGTTGTTTTATACGTTTGGAAATGTGGCGTTTTTAAGTGCTGTTCGTAAGCGGCTTTGCTGGCATAAATTTCCAGTAACCTTATCTGTGTTGGGTTTTCTTTTTGATACATCGGGAAAATGGAAATGACGCCGGGTTCGAGTTTTACGGATGCGGCCGATTCTTCCTGTAGTATGGCTTTGTATTCGTCCAGATAAGCCGGTTCTATTTCAATTTCTGCAATCCGTACCATCATATTGTTTGTCTGTGCCGACGTTGTGTGGTAACTAACCAACATGACCAGTACGATCAAAAAAAAAGAGTGTGCCTGAAGCACGTTGGCGTTAAAACCCAAGTTTTGTGTATTCATTTTTATAGGAGCTAACTTCATTGTCTGTTAGTTGATCACCTTAATTTTTTGCAGCCAATTATCTACCTGTACTTGCACTTCATTCGCCTTTTCGCCTTTAATAACCAGATAGTGGCCGTCTCGCTCCACTCCACCCTTCGTTGTAAACCCTTCGAGGATTTTATTGTTTGGGCATAGTTCCGCTACTGTCTGAAAACTACTGCCAACGCCATAACCGGCGTTGGTATTAAATGGAATGATGGTTTTACCTTTTAGATTATATTGACGCAAAAAGCTTTTCACAGGCGGGGGCAGTTGCATACCCCAGGTCGGAAAGCCCAGAAACACGACGTCATATTGCTCAATGCGGTCAATTCTTGTTTTTAAAGGCGGTAAATAGCCGGTTTCATTTTCCCGCGCCACCTGTTGCACCATCGACTGGTAATTTTCGGGATAAGGGGTTGACAAGTCAAGTGCTACTAATTTTCCGCCGACTCGCTTATGAATCATTTCTGCAATCGCCTTTGTATTGTTGGTACGCGACAAATAGATAATTAATACCTTACTGGGGTCTACCAAAGTACTAACAGTGGCCCTGGTACCCTTCGTTTGAGCGGGCGCGCACGTCGACAACAGGAACAAGAGAGTCAGCAACAGGTGTGTCATGGGTTGAGTAGTTTCATAATCGAATTGACCTCAGCGTTCTTCGTATCAGGTTGATTGTTCATGGTATGCAACTATAGGACTTTCGCTTAACCCCGCACTATCAGCTTCTTTGTTAGGTTATCCCTCACAAACGGGCGGCAAAGGCTTCGATTAGGTCAGCCGCCCGGCTTACGCCCCCCGCTGCGTCAAACTGTTTTCGAATCGGCTGGGTGGCCCGTTGAAAGGCATCATTCTTGAGCACCTGCTCCACAGCCGCACGGAGGGCTTCGGGCGTGAAACGGGCTTTGTCGAGCTGCACGCCAACCCCGGCGTCGGTCAGCCGAGAACCCATATCCCGCTGGGCGGCAAACATCGGAAAGCCAACGACCGGCGTCCCGGCATAAAGCGACTCCTGTACGCTGTTCGTTCCGCAATGCGACACAAACGCCCGCACATTGGGGTGTTCCAGCACACGCACCTGCGAACTAACCCACGACTCGATTCGGATCGTAGGCGGTAGCGTATCCAGCAGATAATCGCGCGCGGGTGGGCGCAACACCCACAACACGCGAAAATTGGGCGAAGTTAGCCCCTCAGCAAGTTTCCTGACGTGTTCCCGGGTTGGCTGGGCTACCGTACCTAAATTGACGAACACCACAGGCGGGCCATTCGTAAGCCAGTCATTTTCCTCTTTGGTGAGGGGTGGTTCGTTCGGGTCGAGCATCGGGCCAACCAGATACATCTCCGGGGGCAACGGCCGCTCATATTCAATACCAAAAGCAGAATTGACCAAAATGCGCTTTCCAGCCAGCCGCTTGTGGTAATCAATTGGCGGAAGTCCCCGCAACCGGCGGCATCGGTTCTGTGCCAGCCCGACGGTTAAACGGGCTCCCGTCTCATTAACCCAGCGCGTTACCGGTGCCAGGAAGCGGTCTACCCGCCCGAGCGTCTGCTTCGACTTACCGGCAAAAAGCGGGGGCACGTCATTGGCAGGTGGGAAAAGACCGCCGGGTAGCACGGGCAGCAGATCGGCATTGTTTACGATAAACGGCACACCCGCAGCTTCGGCCGCGTCGAGAGCGGCTGTGGTGGCAAAATCCACCACCATACAGGTAGGTCGATGCTGGGCAATGACCGTTGCAAACCCGTCGTACTGAGTCGGCCAGGTATCAATCAGTGAGTTAACGATCTGCATCATGCCTTTCAGGAAGTCCGGCTCGGCACTAACGCGGCTAACGATTGCCTGCGCTTCGGCTGGCGAAAGCCCGCCCGAACCTATATTGACGAATTCAACGTCGGCCATATTTTCACCGAAATACGGACGGGCCTCATCAGTGGAAGCTATGCGTACCGTCCACCCACGCCGGGCAAGTTCCTTTGCCTGCCGTTGCAACGGCCCGAGGTGCCCATAAAGCGGAAGGCAGGCAAAGAGCACGGATGGCTGTGCAGGCAGGTCATCCATTCGGGTAGACTGGATCATCGTGTAAGTTACAGCGAAATTGGCTTATTTCGTATCACCTGACACCCTCCTCATGACCCGAAGAACGTTCGTATGCACCAGTGCAATGGCCCTTGGCTTACTACCTGTTACTCAAGCCACAGCCGTTGCCAAATTGGGAAGGCTCATCGACCCGAATACTAAACCGGCCTGGCTGATTGCCTTAATCCGGCTGAATGACGACCAGCTATCGTCTCTGTCGACGGCTCAGATCAGCGACCCGGCCCATACGGCTTATGGTGGTTTCAATGATGGCGACGGTATCCCCAACCCGCAGTCAACAGCCGATTTCATCCGGCGGAGCGCCTGCGCGCTGGCCTGTTCAGAATCCCGATTCTATCAATCCAGCGAGTTAAGCCAGAAAATGGCCTTAGCGGTCCGCTTTCTGCTCAAGGTGCAGCATTCCGATGGTACTATTGACTTGCTATCGACAAATTTCCATTCAACACCCGATACAGGCTTTATTGTCAAACGGTTAACAACGGCTTATAGTCTGTTGAATCAGGCCGGGATGGCAATTCAGGAGACGGTTCTCCACCCGCTAAAATCGTTTCTGCTAAAGGCAGGTGAAGCCCTGCTGGTGGGAGGTATTCACACGCCTAATCACCGCTGGGTTATATCGGCGGCATTGACCAAACTGAATAGTCTATGGCCCGACATTCGGTATGTGACCCGCATTGACCAATGGCTGGCTGAACAAATCGATATGGATCAGGATGGTCAATACAATGAGCGCAGCACGCTGATTTATTCACCCCTGACGAACAGACTGCTCATTACGATAGCGAAGGGATTAAATCGACCTTACCTGCTGAACCACGTTCGCCGAAATCTGGCCATGACGGTCTATTACGTTCATCCCAACGGTGAGGTGGTCACGGAAGCTTCCGGCCGACAGGATAAAGCCCTGGTTGGCACGCTGGAAGGATATTACTATGCCTACCGATACATGGCGCTGCGGGATAAAAATGGAGAAATGGCCGCTATGTGTCGGCTAATCGAACAAACAGCCCTGTCGAGAACGGTTCCCTACCTCGATTACTTTCTTGATGACCCTACCCTGTGGAACGAGCTACTCAGTCCTACCCCGCTGCCCGTGCAGTACACGAAGGCCTTTTCCAAATCGGGGGTAGTTCGTATTCGCCGGGATGTCTGGGACAGTACAATTTTGTCAGCGAATCCTGTCTGGCTCACCTTTCATAAGGGCCAGGCTGTGTTGCAGGGAGTACGACTGGCCACTTCGTTTTTCGGGAAAGGCCAGTTTCAGGCGGACGAAGTAAAACAGCAGGGCGACAGTTGGGTGCTGACGCAATCGCTGGAAGGACCCTATTATCAGCCGTATCCACCAACGGCTCTGCCCACCGATGGCGATTGGGAGAAAATGCCCCGCTCGAACCGGAAGCAGAGTGAGATTCAATATCTTAGGAGCCAGATAATCATTCGCGAAGCGAAAAGCGGCTTAGAAGTCACTATTCAAATCACCGGCACTGAGGGCGTACCGGTGGCACTGGAGCTTATTTTTCGTCCCGGCGGAGTATTCACGGGTGTCGAGAAGCACCCAACAAAGGCTAACGCGTATCTGCTTTCGGAGTTAGGCACTTATACAGTTCAGGAACAAACCATCACATTTGGCCCGGGTTTAGCGCAGCACAAAGGCGTGCAGCTACGAGGAGCCTTACCTCCTATGGATGCCCCTACTGTTTACCTGACCGGCTTTACCCCATTTCAGCACACGCTCGGGCTTTCCTGAGTGAACAGCCGAACTGGCTGCGACCTGCTAAAATCAAAAAGGCAGCCCCGTTTGAGGTTGCCTTTTTGCGATGATTGAGAAAACGGTTTGATTAACGTCCGCCTAACAAACCACCCAGCATACCGCCGAGACCTCCCCCCTGCTGGGTAGCTACACGCATCAGGTCGTTCATATCGAGTTTACCATCGGCCATCGCTGAACCGGCCATGCCCATCCAGTCGATGCCCTGCTGACCCGTGGCTGCTCCCAAAATCGAGTTACCATCCACGCTTGGATCGTTCGGGTCCGACGCTTTGTGCATCAGTTTGCTCAACACCATTGGCACGACCGCAGCCGCCACCGACATTGCCACCTGGGGCGAAATTCCTAATTTCTGCATCAAATTTTGCTCCACATGCTCCTGAACGCCCTGCGTGACGGGGCTTTGCTGAACGTTACCGCCGTTAACCACCATGCCCAGCAGATTGCCTAAGCCACCACCCTGTGCCTGCTGGCCCAGACCACTCATGATGCTGCTGGCTACCGTTTGCATCACACTGTCGTTCTGGCTGTTTGGGATAGCCGGGTTATTGATAACTGCCTGGCCCGACTGCTGCTGCACCAGATTCATTAAGGTTTCTAACATGACTCGTTTGTTTAAACTGTTAAACGGGAATAGGTTTGGTTAGTACCCGCGTTAAAATTAGATAGATTCCCACAGATACTTCCATCTGAATCGGTTAATTTGTCGTGAATCTATTTCTTTCCTATGACGAACGAAGAACCTAAAAGTAGCGGGCCAGACGCAGAAAATAATTTATTTATAGAAGCCGCAAAACCGTTGCTTACAGATTTACTTTATCCAAGCGAATCTGACGAACCCATTGAGGTGGTAACCTGCTATCTGAAACAGGCTGATCCACTCACAGTTAGTCAGATTAAAGACTGGCAAATGCTGCCTCCTTCTATTTACGTGGAAGAAATACCGGAAGCCGATTTCTGGAAACCCGTCCTTACGGAACAGGACTGGTATAATGAGGAAGAAAAAGCGCGAACGGCGGCTTTTCAGAAACTAAACGAACTAATAACCAGCACATTAACCGTTCGGCAGGTATTCCGGGTGGGCGAGTCGGAGATGGAGGTATTTTTATTGGGTCGTCAGGCCGAGGGCGACCGGACGGGGATTAAGACTAAAATTGTGCAGACCTGATAAAATGAATAATGGTTAATGGACAATGAATACTATTGGCTGAAGTAGCCATTATTCATTGTCCATTAACCATTACTTGTCACTCTTCTGTTTACTTCACTTGTTCCACAACGGCGGCAAAGGCTTCCGGGTGATTCATGGCCAGATCGGCCAATACTTTGCGGTTGAGTTCGATGCCCGATTTGTTCAGAGCACCCATCAGGGCCGAATACGACAGACCGTTGATGCGGGCACCGGCGTTGATCCGCTGAATCCACAGACTGCGGAAATCGCGTTTTTTGGCCCGGCGGTCGCGGTAAGCGTAGCCTAACCCTTTTTCGACAGCGTTTTTTGCAACTGTCCAGACATTTTTACGCCGACCGAAATAGCCTTTGGCCAGCTTCATTACTTTTTTCCGACGCGCCCGTGAGGCAACGTGATTGACGGAACGTGGCATAATTTTTTGTTTTTTGACAACAGGCGGAAGAGAAAGTGAAGAATGTAGAGTGAATAGTGAAGAATAACTTCATTCATCATTCATCATTCATCATTCATCATTCGCTTAAAGCCCTTCGTCGGGTGAAACGTGAAACCAGGACGCAACCGCGCCCTTTTTTTGATCCTTAGATGTTCAGCAACAATTTGATGCGACGCTCATCGGACCCATCAACCAGCGTATCGTGCACTAAATTGCGCTTCTGCTTGGTTGTTTTTTTCGTCAGAATATGACTATGGAAGGCATGCTTCCGCTTAATTTTTCCGCTGCCCGTCAGCTTGAAACGCTTCTTGGCCGCCGAGTTGGTTTTTGCTTTTGGCATTTTCTTAACCGCTTATTATGGAAAGTTTACGTAAACAGGCCGCAAAGGTACGAAAAAAAGTCGATAGTCAATAGTCGTTAGTGGCTGACGCGAAAGCAGTATTTACGCGTCAGCCACTCTCGACTAATGACTATTGACTATCTAACTTATTTCTTCACGACCACCTTTGGCGACAGGAACATGCTCATCCGTTTGCCTTCGAGTTTAGGCTCGGCTTCGACTTTGCCGTACTCTTCCAGACCTTTGGAAAAACGCTCCAGAAGCTGAAAACCCCGGTCTTTAAAGACAATAGCACGTCCAACAAATTGGACATACGCTTTCACTTTAGCGCCTTCTTTGAGGAAGTTAATGGCGTGTTTGAGCTTGAAATCAAAGTCGTGATCGTCGGTGTTGGGGCCAAACCGGATTTCCTTGATGACTACTTTGGTGGCGTTTGCCTTGATTTCTTTCTGCTTTTTCTTCTGCTCATATTTGAACTTGGAGTAGTCCACAATGCGGCAGACGGGCGGTACGGCATTCGGTGATACCTCAACGAGGTCGAGGTTCTGGGCTTTGGCCATGGCCTGTGCCTTGTTTATGTCGTAGATTCCCTGTTCTACATTTTCACCGACCACCCGAACTTCACGGGCCAGGATGCGCTCATTGACTTTGTAGGGTTCTTCAACCACGCGACGGGGTGGTCTCCGTTGGGGTAATGCCATAGATTGTATTTAAAGTAACAAATGTGTTTAAGACTGATTAATAGTGTTTGATTAAAAGTCGCTTGGATAACGTCACGCTTTCCAAAAAGTTCGGGAAAATATTGAAAATACGGATTATAGTCAACAGTGGTCAGTCATTAGTCGAGAGTGGCTGACGCACCTACTGCTTTCGCATCAGCTACTCTCGACTAATGACTGACCACTGTTGACTAAATTTTCACTTCCGCCTGGAACGTCTTCACAAACTCCTCTACACTCATGCTGCCCAGATCGCCCTGGCCTTTGCGCCGGACGGATACTTTACCATCAGCCGCTTCTTTTTCACCGACAATAAGCATGTAGGGCACTTTATTGACCTCGGCGTCACGAATCTTCCGTCCGATTTTCTCATCACGCAAATCGACAAAACCCCGAATATCATGCTCCTGCAAGCTAAAAAACAGGTCATTGGCATATTCTTCGTACTTCTCCGAAATCGGCAGAATGGCAATCTGATCGGGGGAAAGCCAGAGCGGGAAATTACCGCCTGAGTTCTCAATCAGGATAGCAATGAACCGCTCCATCGACCCAAACGGTGCGCGGTGAATCATCACAGGCCGGTGTTTCTGGTTATCGGCACCGATGTATTCGAGTTCAAAGCGATTCGGCAGGTTGTAATCGACCTGAATAGTCCCCAACTGCCACTTGCGGCCCAGCGCATCACGTACCATGAAGTCGAGCTTGGGACCGTAGAAAGCGGCTTCACCCAACTCGGTTACTGTGGGCAACCCTTTTTCAGCGGCTGCTTCGATAATGGCCGACTCTGCTTTTTCCCAGATTTCGTCAGAACCGAGGTATTTGGTCTTGTTTTCTGGATCGCGCAACGAAATCTGAGCGCTATAATCTTCAAAACCAAGCGATTTGAAGACGTAGAGTACAATGTCAATTACCTTTAGGAATTCATCTTTCACCTGATCCGGGCGGCAGAAAATGTGGGCATCGTCCTGCGTGAAACCCCGCACACGTGTCAACCCATGCAACTCGCCCGACTGCTCGTAGCGATACACCGTACCAAATTCGGCTAATCGCAGTGGCAGGTCGCGGTACGAACGTGGTTTGGTTTTGTAAATCTCGCAGTGGTGCGGGCAGTTCATCGGTTTGAGCAAAAACTCCTCGTTCGGGTCGGGCGTTTTAATGGGCTGGAACGAATCTTCGCCGTATTTCTCCCAGTGCCCCGAAGTCACGTACAGTTGCTTACTGCCGATGTGGGGCGTAACTACCTGCTGGTAACCCGCCCGGATTTGCGCTTTCCGCAGAAAATTCTCTAAGCGTTCGCGCAGCATGGTTCCTTTCGGCAACCAAAGCGGCAGCCCTGCCCCTACTTTCTCCGAAAACGCAAACAGTTCCAGTTCCTTACCTAATTTGCGGTGATCGCGTTTTTTGGCTTCTTCGAGCAAAAACAGATAATCGTCGAGTTCTTTCTGTTTGGGATAGGTAACACCGTAAATCCGCGTTAGCTGTTTATTTTTTTCGTTGCCGCGCCAGTAAGCCCCGGCCACGTTCATGAGTTTGACGGCTTTGATAAATCCGGTATTTGGAATGTGCGGCCCCCGGCAGAGATCGGTAAAATTACCCTGAGTATAAAACGTAATGGTGCCGTCGTCCAACCCTTCGAGCAGGTCGAGTTTATAAGGATCGCCTTTTTCCTCAAAGTAAGCAATGGCATCGGCTTTGCTCATAGGCGTGCGAACGTAAGCCTGTTTCTGACGAGCCAGTTCGAGCATTTTGTCCTCTACCTTCTTAAAATCTTCTTGCGAAAAAGGTTGCCCGCCGAGATCAACGTCGTAATAAAACCCCGTTTCGACCGCTGGCCCAATCCCGAATTTCACGCCCGGATACAAGGCTTCGAGGGCTTCGGCCAGTAAGTGGGCCGACGAATGCCAGAAGGTAGCCTTTCCTTCGGGATCGTTCCAGGTCAGGAGTTGCACGTTGGCATCTTCGTCGATAGGGCGCGTAGCATCCTGCACCACGCCATTCACCTTGGCGGCCAGCACATTACGGGCCAGCCCTTCACTAATTTGAGTGGCAATATCCAGCCCGGTGCTTCCTTTGGGATACTGTCGAACGCTGCCGTCGGGCAACGTAACGCGGATTTGTTCGTCCTGCGCGATCATAACCTGTACTTAATTTATTTGTGGGCACCCGCAGCTTACCTACAACTGTAAGCCACTTAGTTTGATGTATGATATAGGATGTATACTGTATTTTTATCGCATTAGCCAGACATCATACATCCTATATCATACATCAGTTTATTGGTTTCACGGTTCGCTGGAGCGAATCGCTGGCATTGGTTGTTACGCGGGCCTTCGGCTGAATGGTCGAAATGCGAACGCGGGTAGTGTCAATCACCGTCCGGCTGCGATTCGAGGGTGGGCGTCGGGTTCCCGTATCCGGCAAAAATAAGGAGTTATATGAGTTTTGCGTGTATTGCCGCCGTTGCGAACGCCATAAACCGGCAGCCGCCTGCTGATCGGTGGCATTTTGCTGAGTAGCTTTGGTGTAAGCGGCAATAGCCAGATCATACTGTCCCATTTGTTCGTGGCAGTACCCAATGTACGTATCGATGCGTGGAAACTGGGGCCGGAGTTGCTGTACACGCTGATAATTCGCTACGGCTGCGTAATAGTTCCGGTATTTCTGATTAATCAGTCCCATCTGAAAATAAGCCTGATAATAGCCCGGCTGTACCTTTATCGTCTGCTGATAATAGGTCATGGCGCTATCAAGCCGCCCTTCCGTATGATAAATCAGTCCGCGTCCGTAGTAAAGCCGGGCATTGTTCGGAAAATACCGCGATGCCTGCTGGTTATAGGCCAATGCCGAATTCAGATCGCCCAGGGTTCGGTAGATGGCCGCTAACTGATTGTATGTCTCTAAATAACGCGGTTTCAACCGTAACGATTGCTGATAAAACGTTAATGCCTGGGTTGTATCGCCCTGCCGGGCAGCCATCAATCCATTAAAAAAATAGGCTTCCCCATCGTAAGGAGCCATTTGCAAAGCTCGGGCTACATATAGTTTTGCCTTGTCGAACTGATTCTGCTGTTGCAGTAAATCACCCTGCAACGTATACAATTCGGGTGTACTGATGCCCAGAATTTCGGCCCGCTGAGCATTTTGTAAGGCTTTGCCTGGTTGCTGCAACGCCCGCAGAATCTGGGCGCGGGTCAGGTAATAACTGCCTGCATTATCATTCCGGTCGATGGCTTCGTTAATATCCGCTAAGGCGTCTGTAAAACGGCCCATTGTCAATAAAATAACCGCCCGTTTGGCATAGGCCGACGCGGGCGACGACTGGTTGATAGCGCCCGTTAACGCCCGCAAAGCACCCTCCACCCGGCTGCTATCCCCCGGCTTCGGAAAATCGGGAATATGAGCCGACTGCCGGTTCTCGCCACCGCAGGCGAAGAATAAGGCAGCAAGAAAGAGTACGAGAATTGCGCGCATATTAATTTTGAATGATTGAGTGATAGAATGATTGAATAGATGTATGCGCCAGCTATTCAATCATTCTATCACTCAATCATTCTATCATTAACTTCCAAACCGATAAAACACCCCCAAAGGTAGGCGTTTCTGAAATTGGTCCGTTACGGCCAATTCACCCCACGCCGGGTTGGGTACGTTTCCGAATATCTGACCGATAAGATTATCGACAATGAGCGACGAAAAGCCCAATGAATACAGGTTGATGATGAAGAAAAAATCGGTGCGGTCGAGCAGTTCAGCGCAGGATTTGAGCAGGTCGTTCAGGTGTTCTTCCAGCACCCATTTTTCACCATCCGGCCCACGCCCGTAGGCAGGCGGGTCCAGAATAATACCGTTGTACTGATTGCCCCGCCGAACTTCCCGCCGAACAAACTTCACGGCATCTTCGACCACCCAGCGAATATTGTCAAGTTCGCTATGGTCCATGTTTTCCCGCGCCCAGCTAATCACGGGCTTTACGGCATCGACGTGCGTTACATCGGCACCAGCCTGACGGGCCGCCAGCGAAGCGCCCCCCGTGTAGGCAAACAGATTGAGCACACGGGGCCGGGAAACGCGCGCCGACATATCGTTTATTCTATCGTAGATATAGGTCCAGTTATCGGCCTGTTCGGGAAAGAGACCAACATGCTTAAAGGTCGTCAGGGCCAGTTTAAACTTGAGATTCAGGCCACTCTGCCGGAACGACACATACCAGGGGTCACGCATATCGGGCGTGGTTTGCCAGTCACCTCGTTCGGGGGATTGGCGGTCACGACGAAAAACGGCATGGGCGCGTCGCTCCCACTCGTCATCCGGCAGGGATTTATCCCAGATGGCCTGCGGTTCGGGACGAGCCAGCACAAAGGCCCCGAAGCGTTCGAGTTTTTGAAAATCGCCCGAATCAATCAGTTCATATTCAGACCAAGGGGCGGGGGTAATTAGTTGAATTTCAGGCATACAATAGTTTAATTATGAATTATAAATGATGAATGAAGGGTTGATGCGTCAGCCCATTCATCATTCATCATTTATAATTCATAATTCTTTTTCTGTCCCATTGTTAAAATCAATTCAAATTCATCAGGGCGGACGGGCATAACCGACAGGCGGGATTGCCGAATGAGACTAAGATTCGCCAGCAGAGGTTCGGCTTTGATTTGAGTCAGCGTAACAAACGTTTCCAGAGCCATTACCGGCTCCAACTCGACGACGACCCAGCGTTTATCATCGGGAGCAGTTGGGTCTTGGTAGGCTTCCCGTACCACCGTTGCCAAACCAACAACAGAGGGATTAGTGACGCTATGATAAAACAGCACCTGATCGCCGGTTTTCATAGCGTTCAGGTTGTTGCGGGCCTGGTAATTACGCACGCCATCCCAAACGGCACGCCCCTGTTCGATAAAATGATGCCACCCGTACGTTTCGGGTTCGGATTTGACAAGCCAGAAGTTCAATTTTGAATGAGTGAATGATAGAATGAGTGAATCGTTGTAGCGAACCCATTCGCTCATTCTATCATTCACTCATTCAAAATTAATATCAGTAATAATCATCATGTTCGTGGCTGCTGCCGAAAGGCGAGCCGTATTCATCGGCCTCGTCGTCGTAACGCGAACCAGCGCCCTGAAACGCCAGCGCTTTCTGAATAATCATGATCTGACCGGTGTGGTACATATCGTGATTGATGATACCGTGCAGCATGTCGTAGTAGGTGTAATCACGCCCAGGAACGATATCTTCCAAAAATTCGTCGTCGTCGCGCTTGTCGAGTTCGTTGATAAGTTCTTCCTGGCTCAGGCTGAGTTCCATTTCCAGGGCTTCCCACTCGAAATCGTCGATTTTGTCGGGCAGGGCACCAAAGTTTTTGTCGGGCGTAGTAATATCAAATAGTTCATCGCCCTGCATTTTTTTGACACAGAAAATCCGCCAACTGGTCATGTGAAAAACCAGTTCAGCAATACTGTGTGTATTAGGGGAAATCCGGCGACCGGCTATATCGGGCGTAACGCCCCGCAGCACATCAACCACCGATGGACCGTGCCAGGCTTCCTCGCCTTCGTAGGTCGTATTCAGTAAGTCAATAATGCGGATGAGTTCATCGTTCGGGACCATAAGCAATTTGTTCTCGGGGCTAACCAGATGCTGGCGTTTTTCCAGCCAGTCAGCAATGTCTTAGTGATATAAAAAGAGATAAAGCAATAAAACGGTTCATAATCAGGGTAAACAATTCAGCAGGTCGGTCTGGCATCGGCAGGATGTACCCCGAAATTGACTATAGCCGCAAAGGTACGTCAATATCAACGCTCTTCCGAAAAAACTCATAAACACTTTCTGTTTGACTACTGACGGCTATTTAGCTGTAGTTTGTCAGTCAAGGGCGTATTTTATAACAAGAAAGCACTAAGAGTATTTTATTCGGCGATTAGATTCCTATAAATAGTCAAAAATTAGCTGATGACAAATAAAGGTATGATTCGCTTCAGTTTTATACATCTATAGTTGTATAGCAGTGATCATCGGCGTTAAACTTTTTCGCTCCGATTCGCCTGCTGGGGTATAACAGTCTAACCACCTGTGCCGACAAACATAGGTGGGCGGCATATGAACAGCGGGGGTTTTATGCAGGCATTCGGAAGGAGGGCCAAAGTCCAGGGCGGTAGTAAGTGAATGGGGCGGTTTATTTTCGCAGCGCACTCGGCAGATCGCCAAACTGTTTTCGGAAAGCGGCCGTGAAATGCTGGGGATTTTTATAGCCAACCAGCACGGCAATCTCGGCAATGGAATGATGACCTTCGACCAACAAACGGTACGCCTTATGCATCCGAAGCTCATGCAAATACCCAAATACGGTAGTACCAAATACGGCCTTGAAGCCCCTTTTTAGTTTATCCAGATTAAGCCCTGTTTGCCGGGCCAGTTCCAGCAACGACCCCGGATTGTCTATCGACTGCGTGAGCAGATCCCGAACATGATGCAATTTATCAAGGTCTGAAGCGCTGATTTTGAAGGCCGTAACCGGAGCCTGCTTAAACTGGTCAGCCTGAAGTGCATACAATTCCCATACTTTCGCTTCCAGATACATGCGCCGGTAAGGCTCCCCTACTGAACAGTGTAGCAAGTCATCAATGATTTGCCGTTGGGAGAATGTGATGGATCGCGGTTGACCCAGCGTAAAACTCTCACCCGATTCAACCCGCGCTATATTTTCGTCTAACACTTCGGGCAGGTAGGCTAATCGGTCCCGAAGGTCAGTCAACGGCCAGCAGTCGATTTCTAAACAGCTATAGGTTTTTTGAGCCGCGTAGTAAATCCGCTCCTTGAAACCGGCAAAGAATAACTGATTGTGCTGCGCGCCCGCAAAACCAACAGACTTATTATTAATTCGGCTTTCGGCATAGCCCTCCATATTGATATGCATTTCCATCCCGGCATTCGGATTATCGATCTGAATAATCAGGTTTCGTTCGGTCTGGATGGTCGTATGAGCAATGGATAAACCTTCACCAAGAGTCAATACGCGCCGGGTTCGGGTCATACCCCCATAAACCGTTTGGTAGGTAGAATCAGTGAACGTATCGGCTGCAAACTCACGGAGAGGCACTTGCAATTCGTCAAAATCTTCTGGTTGTAAAACTAACTTCATCTTTTAGCGGCATTTAAACTTCTTCTGGCGTTACCCGGCATAGCTATCTTTCAAGTAGGTTTGCAATTTAAATTTAATCTAAATAAAAAAAACAATTGCAGCTTAGGTCATTATCGAATTTTGATAATGTGCTCGATGGCTTTACCCACTTGTCGATGCTATTTTTTACCCGTATAAATAAAGTAAGCCCCTGGTTGATCGTCTTTCTGATGGGTGCTGTATTTTCGGCTCGGGCTCAAGCTCCAGTCGATAACTGCGTCATTTCAGGCCGGATTACGCTTGAAACCGGCGAACCCGCAACCGGAGCCACAGTTAGTCTGGAGCCGACTGGACCAGGCACCTATACCGATTCGGATGGTCAGTTTAAACTGGCTTTACCCGTTGGCAGGAACCTATCGCTACGTATTAGTTTGATCGGTTATCGCACCGAGCGATTAGTGATTGATACGAGACGAAATCCGTCCCTTCGACGAAATATTCGCTTAGTGAGTCAAACGCAGGAACTGGCGGAGACCGTTGTGTTAGGGAAGTCGGAAGCGCAGCAGATACGCGACGAACCCATAAAAGCGGAGGTCATTTCGATTAAGGAACTGAAAAATCAGTCGGCCTCGCTGGCGGAAGCCATTAGCCGCGCACCGGGCGTGCGGGTGCGGCAGACGGGCGGGCTGGGTTCGTCGGCCAACGTACTGGTAAATGGTTATCAGGGCCGCGCCGTTAAGTTTTTCCGCGATGGGGTTCCTATTGACTACTTAGGTGACGGTTATAGCGTCAGTTTGCTGCCGGTTAATTTGCTGGAACGGGTCGAGGTGTACAAAGGCGTGTTACCCGTCCGGCTCGGAGCCGACGCGCTGGGTGGCGCCATCAATCTGGTTTCTACGCAACCTAAAGGGAATCTATTGGACGTATCGCTGGAACTGGCTTCGTTCAACACGCAACGGGCGACGATAAGCGGGCGCATCACGAACTCTGCCAACACAGGATTTGCGGGCGTTGATGCCTTTTACAATCATTCCGATAATAACTACCGGGTTTTGGCGAAAGTCGTCAACCCCGACACCCGCACCCGCCAGGAGCAGCTCGTGACCCGGTTTCACGACGGATTTACCAACTACTACACCGAAGTCTATGCCGGGCTGCAAAACACGCGCTGGGCTGACCTGCTGCGGGTCAGTCTGATTTATTTCAACATTGACAAACAGGAACAGAACGGCGCCCTGATGACCGATGCGTTCGGGCAGGTAAAGACGTATCAATCGTCGGTGATTCCGACCCTGCGTTTCAAAAAATCAGGCCAGAACGGTCGGCTTCAGTTCGATCAATTTCTGGTGTATAACACGCTGAATGTGCGTCGGGTCGATACGTGTCATTGCACCTACGACTGGTTAGGCAACCGGACGAACATCCCGACGCGGGGCGGGGAAGCGTCGCAAAACGGCTCGCTACTCAACATCGACTTTACGTACTTCACCAGCCGAAGTTATCTGAGCTATCAACTGACGGATAGGCATAAACTCGAAGCGAACGTCGTCTATGGTCAGTACCACCGGGTCGGCAGCGATCCGCTTGGGCCGGTCTATAATTATTCGAAGCGGGACATCCTGGCTTCCCTGGCTGGTTACGCCAAAACGGTAGCGGCTGTTGGCCTGGAATCCAAAGCGTTACACGACCGCTTCACCCATAGCCTGACCGCCAAATATTATCATCACCAGAGTAATGGAACGGATGCGGCCTACACGAGTTTCGATGAAAATCAGTTGGTGTCAAGTGGGCAGCGCTGGGGACTGGCCGACGCCATAAAGTTTGACCTAACGCCCAACGATTTAATACGCCTATCAGGTGAACTGGCTACCCGGCTTCCTGAACAGACCGAAGTCTTTGGCGACGGGTTATTCCGGCTGTCAAACTTCTCGCTACGTCCCGAACGGAGTACGAATCTGAATGTAGGATATCGGCGTGCCGTTTCCGGGAAGTACAGTCTGGAGGCCAATACGTTTTACCGACTCACCCACGATCTGATTCAGGAAATCCCGGTTTACTTCCCCTTCTCCCAAAACCAGAACGTCGATCAGGTAAAAGGGTTCGGGCTTGAACTGGACGGGAATTCGACGCTGACGAAATGGCTGAGCGTCAACGGGAATATTACGTATCAGAATCTGCGTCTGTTCGGGATAACCAACCCCAATGCCCAATATCTGGAAGGAGCACGACTTCGGAATACGCCCTATTTCTTTTTTAACCTGGGTGCTCAAATTGCGTTCAACGATGTGTTCCGGCCCAATACACGTCTGCAGGGCTACTACTATTATTCCTACGTCCACGAGTTCTATTTAGAAAATATCCCCCGTAACAAAGAAGGCAAGGGCCTGTTCGAGCGGGCCGATTTCGACTCCGACCTGATTATTCCTACCCAAAATCTGCATACCGTTGGCCTGACCTATGGGCTCACCAATAGCCGCTGGTCGCTGGGGGCCGAAGTCAAGAATATTTTCAATGCCAATCTCTACGACAACTTCCGGGTTCAGCGAGCTGGCCGGAGTGTACACGTTAAACTCCGCTTTCTGCTGTCAAACCAATAAACGAATACAACCAACTTTTTATCTCTCATGACGAGTCGACTATTAATCGCGGGCCTGGCCTTAGCCAGTTTACTGAGCGCCTGCTCCAGCACTGACAATACGAATCCAAGGCCTACGCCCACCACGCAGGGGAAATACCTGATTCTATCCAACGACGCTACGTCGCAAACGGGGGCGGGTTACCTCAGTACGTATACCGATATGCCGACCGGTTCGATCAGTAACATCAATACGACGTCTTTGCAAAGTCAGGGTACGTATGGCGCGCTGGTTTACCTCAACAACTGGTTTTTTAAAAGTGCCAATGCTGCCAATGAAGCGGGTATTCAGAAATACAGCATTGCCAGTGATGGTAAACTGAAGGATGAAGGGTTTATTAAAACGGCTGCCAACAGTCGGTACTACATCGTGAGTGCGACGGAGGGTTATTATTATGATGGGGATTTGGGCAAGCTGAAAATTCAGAAGTTCAACCCCACCACTATGCAGCGCACCGGCGAAATTGACCTGACGGCCAACCTGACTAAAGCGGGCATTCCGTATATCACGGCGGGTCAACATGTCATTGCGGCTCATAACGGAAAGCTATTTGTCGATATCTATTACAGCGACAATGCCAGCAGCATTGGCTTCTTAGATTATAAATACACATCGTCGTATATGGCTGTGGTCGATATCGCGACGGGCAAATACGAAAAAACCATCGAGATACCGAACGTACCGGGTGGTATCGGGTTTCTTTCGCCGAACCCGATGTGGGTCAAGGCTGCTGACGGAACGATGTATTTCTGCTGCCTGGGTAATCTGGGGGCAGCCTCCTCTAAAATCATTCGCATCAAACCGGGTACTACCGAATTCGATCAGACCTGGAGCCTGAACATGGATGATTACAAGAAGGGAAGCGTTTTCGTGAATCTGTATGTAAAAGATAATACCCTTTATACGCACGTTTCGACGGAAGCCATTAAAGCCGATTTCAGCAACCTCTATAACGAAATCTGGGAGTACTACGCCATTGACATGACCACCAAGCAGGCCACCAAAGTAGCCGGTATCAATACACCAGTCCTGTTTACGGGCCACTCGCGCTCGATTACGGAAGTAGGTGGAAAACTGTATTTCCGGGTGGTCAACAGCGCGCAGAAGTTGAACGGTTACTACGTTCTCGACGGCAGTACGGCTAAATCGGTCTTTAACCTGACGGCTGGCGGCAATGCTCAGGATTTTCAGTTTGTCCCGCAATAAACCAGCCTCTTATTCCTATGAACACGACCCAACAGGTTAAAACCTGGTTTCGGATTCACAAATGGACGAGCCTGATCTGCACGGCTTTCCTGCTGTTGCTGTGCCTGACGGGGCTACCGCTGATCTTCCACGAAGAAATCGAAGAACTGGAAGGCAAGCTCCATCTGACCACAGCCGCACCGGCCGGAACGTCCAAAGTTTCGCTCGACCAACGCGCTGAGACGGCCCTGAAAACATACCCCAACAAAGTAATTCGATTTGCCTTCTGGGATGAACATCAGCCAAATACGACCACGTTTAGCTTGTCGGATTCGATAAATGCGCCACAAGATAATTTTAAGGTGGTGATTGTTGATGATTATACCGGGAAGGTGATGGAGGAGCCGAAGTTGCAGGAAGGGTTTATGTACATCATGCTCAAGCTGCACACCGATATGTTCATGGGACTTGGCGGAAAACTATTTCTGGGCCTGATGGGCATTCTGTTTCTGCTGGCGATTTTGTCTGGGCTGATGCTCTACAGTCCCATCATGAAGCGGTTCAATTTTGGCATGGTGCGTACTGAAAAATCGACGCGCTTAAAGTGGCTTGATCTGCATAACCTGCTGGGGGTGGTGACCATTGCCTGGGCTTCGGTCGTTGGGTTTACAGGCGTAATCAATACGATGGCCGAAGTGGTGCTGGGGCTGTGGCAAGTAGGACAACTTGCCGAAATGACAGCACCGTATAAAAATTTAGCTCCGCTCACGGGTAAGCTAAGTTCGCTCGATCAGGCACTGGCACTGGCCCAGAAAGCGGCTCCTGAAATGGAACCGACCGTGATTGCTTATCCGGGTACGGTGTTCACCAGCAAACACCATTACGGGGTATTCATGCATGGCAATACGCCCCTGACGAAGCGCATTCTAAAACCGGCTCTGGTTGATGCGAAGACAGGTACGTTAACGGACATGCGTTCGATGCCGTGGTATGTGAACGCCCTATTCGTATCGGAACCCCTACACTTTGGCGATTACGGTGGACTGCCTCTAAAAATCATCTGGGCACTTTTCGATATCATTACTATTGTTGTGCTCATCAGCGGGTTGTATTTATGGTTCGCCCGAAATAAAGCGACGAAAGCCCAACTGGCCCGCTTAGAGAAAACGAAGACCGAAGCTACCAGTCAACAGGTAGAAGATGCTGAAATTTTAACGCTAAGCCTACAGGATGAGGATCGTCATGACTAATCAATTCTGGCACATCTGGACAGTTCCCATTATTCTGGCTGTCATCAGCTTAGGTGGTCTCATTTTTGCTTTAGTCGGCGACAATCTTTGGGACGGCCTTTCGTGGCTGTTGCTGAGCATTCCACTGCTAATTATTGGACGATTTGCCTTAAAGCCCCGGAAAGGTATAAAACGATTGGCTAATTAAGGGCTACTTAGTAGAACGTTAAAGCAACAAAAAGCCGCGTCTACTCAGACGCGGCTTTTTGTTGCTTTACTTCCTTTTACTGCTTTCCTATGAAGCTATTTACCGAAGCGTACCAAAGTCCGTTACCCAGTAATGTTTATAGGTGCTGCTGGCGCTGTAGCCATAGCCCACGCCAACGTTTTTGAAATTAGCGCTCATAATGTTCTTGCAGTGGCCTTCTGACCGGAGCCAGCCATCCACTACTGATCGGGTCGTGGTGTAGCCAGCGGCAATGTTTTCGCCAGCCGCCCGCCAAGTGTAGCCTTCGCGCGTCATACGATCCCAGGGCAGCGAACCATCCCGGCCCGTATGGCTAAAGTAATTATAGGTAGCCATATCGACAGCGTGCTTATCCGAAGCCGTGTTCAGTCGCGAGTCCAGGGTCAGTGCCGGAACCGCCGGATAGGTTGTATTGCCGCATCGACAGGGTTGCGAACGAGCCTGGTTTATATAGGTCAGAATTTCCTGTTGCTGGGTTGTAGTAGCTGCCCGTGCACCAGACAAATCCGGCGTTGCAACGGAACCCGTACCCGCGCCCCCCTCTTTATACGTAGACGACATGACTGGCGCAGGTGTTTGCGCTGACTCCTGATCTGACTGACAGGATGCCATAGCCAACAGCAAAGAGGCTATCCCGAAATAGTACGTTAGCTTCATAAGTTAATCTGAGGTTTTTTGATTAAACGGTATGTTCTACATAATTATTACAAATAAAAAGAAAATATTTAAATTTTTTATTTATTAAAATAAAAAATCGGTAACAAAATTCTTTCCGTTTAACTTTTCGTTTTAGGTTATTAAGTCACCCAGATCATCACCTACTTTTCAGTGACTCTATCAAATTGATCAGGAACTATCATCCCTGTAAGTTAGTTACCGTCCGTATAGTAGCGCTTTTCTTTTAGTTTCCTCTCTTTTCGTTAAGATTGCTCTTGCCAGCGTAGGTAACTATAGCCATCAGGCTGCCTTATGCCCTTGAGCAGGTGATTCAGACTGCCCAGCCCTATTTCAACTTAATTTCGCAGAGTAGCGGACGGTTCAACCACATTGAAACTATTGGTCAGTGGCGCAAGCGGTTCCGGCACTCAACCCGGAAAAATACTTGCTTTACATTCCATTGCTACCTAATCTGCTGGCTAATAAAGCGTTTCAAGACCTGATTGCAGTATTCCGGGTCAGGCCGGACCGGGTATGTTTTGAGCAGGAAACAATGGAAGGCTATCGATTCGTGTTTGAAAAAGTATACATCTGAGCAATCCCTACCGCACGGCTAACCATGTCTACCCGCATCGCCATTCAGCACCATACGCAGTACCAATATGACCGGTCGATTTTCCTGTCTCCGCACCTGATTCGACTCAAACCGGCAGCTCACGCACGGGCAGTCATTGAAGCCTACTCGCTAACGATTGAACCTGCTAACCACGTCGTACACTGGCAACAAGACCCGTTTGGGAATTTTATCGCCCGGGTCGATTTCTGGGAACCCATGCAAACCATGCGTATTGGCGTGGCGATAACGGCGGCTCTACAGCCTACCAATCCCTTCGACTTCTTCTTGGACACCTATGCCGAATCGTTCCCGTTTCAGTACGACAGTATGCTAAAAAAGTACCTCGCTCCATTTCTGGAACTTACGGAATCAGGCCCCCTTCTGGAACAATGGGTAGCACAGGTCGATCAAACGAATCAGGGCACCATTGATTTCCTGACCCAGCTTAACCGGCAGATTAATCAGGAAATTGCCTACACGATCCGGCTCCAGCCTGGCGTACAAACACCCGCTGAGACACTGACCCAACGGATTGGTTCCTGTCGCGATTCGAGTTGGTTATTGGTACAGGCTCTTCGGCGGTTTGGGCTGGCCGCCCGCTTCGTGTCGGGGTATCTGGCGCAGGTCATGCCGGGCGAACCTACTTCAGAACCAGATTCCTTAGCCCTGCATGCCTGGGCAGAAGTGTTTATACCCGGCGCGGGCTGGATTGGCCTGGACCCTACCTCGGGTATGCTGGCGACAGAAGGCCATATCCCACTGGCCTGCACTCCCGACCCAGACAGTGCAGCGCCCGTAACAGGCACCACCGACATCGCTGAAACGACGCTCACATACACCAATACATTAGTTCGCCTGTCCTGACACGTAGGTAAAATCAATTGGTGTTGCCAGCACAGTTGCCCGAAATTAATGGAGGGACGTGTTTCCCCTATCACAACTTGCTCTTATGAATTGCGCTTGCGCTCCCAGTTGCCTTTTTCGGGCTGCGGACGGAATACATACACATCGAGCAACGCATACGGGCGGGCTAAGTATTCGCGGATGAGAGTGCGGAAGGAATACCCGTCGGGTACATCCTGAGCGGCAAACGCAATGGCTTCTATGCCCTCGTGATTGCCAATGTAGAGGGCGCGGGCATTATGAAAATTCTGGGAGATAATCGTGATTTTTTCCTGATTGAATACGTCTTTGCAACGCACCACCGAGTCGAAAGTCCGGTAACCGGCGTAATCAAGGGTCATCACGGAAGTCGGAACACCTAATTTAACCAAAGCCCGCTGCATATCGACGGGTTCATTATAGTACTCCGAATCATTGTTGCCGCTTAGAATGAGGTATTTCACTTTCCCTTCTTTCCAGAGCCGGGCCGTGGCTTCCATTCTATAACGGAAAAACAGGTTCTCCTTCCCGGTGCGAACGAACTTGCTGGTTCCCAGCACAAGCCCGACATCGTTGGCGGGCAGTTCATCAATATCGAAATAAATTTGATTTCGGGTGTTATAAACCACCCACCAGTTACTAACCAACACGACCGTTGCTCCGGCGAACGCCAGCACAATGGCTACTTTGAGCACACGCTTGACCACACGGACGCCAGCCGCTTCGCGGGGAAGATTGTCGCTGTAGTCAGTAGCCAAGGTCGTGTTCATTAAATCAAAGACTAAAATGCGGATTTTTGATGAGTCCGACTGCATTACCAAACGGATCGCGGACGGCGGCTACCCAGATACCATCGCCCACATCCTGAATAGGTGTGTGGACGGAGGCTCCCAGTTCAAGCCAGTGCGCCATAACGGCGTCAATATCCTCTACACCCCAATAGGTCAGCGTACTACCGTCACCAATCTGTAGGTTTGGATCAAGCCCTAATTCATAACCACCCACATTAAAACCGACGTAGAATGGCTGGTCGAAATACGGGTTGATGCCGAGTGCCTTCGCGTACCAGTCTTTTGCTTCGGTAAGTTCAGGTGCCGCATAAATTACCGTCCGTAAACCCAATAAAGTTGTTTTTAGCATGTCAGTTTATAAAAGTTGCCCAACGTTTTACTTAGGGGGTGTCTTTGTCATTCCGACCGGGACGCGGAGTCGCAGGAGGAATCTTCGATAGTAGGCGAAAAATAGACTCACCCGAAGATTCCTCCTGCGACTCCGCGTCCCGGTCGGAATGACAAAGACACCCCCTTCTCAATAGAATCTGGACAATTTCGTAGTTTTCAGTTTATGAAAACAGCCCCAATTGCACCGATTCCTTTTCCTCGGCATCGGTTGGAACGAGCGCAACCGGCTCTACCACCAGCGTTGGTTTCACAGCTTCTTTGACTGCTTTAGGAGCCAGCAGTTTAACCTCTTTCACTTTGGCAAAAGGCAATTTATTGCCCAGCGCCTTCCAGCCCCGCACGTCAATAAACCCTTCCGGTTCCAGAATCATTTTCTCCTGCGGTCCCCGGTCTTTCACCTGATGAATAATCTCGATGCGCGGGTATTGATCTGCCGTAACGACCAGATTTTTAGACCCTTTCGTATCGCCGATGAAACTAAATTTCTTATCTAACGAAGTGGTTTCTACTTTAAACCGCTTCACATACCAGGCTTTCTGGTTGGCTTCGTAATACACCGCCGACAGCACCGTTTCAGGATCAAATTTAAGTAGTACGGCTATCTCGTTCGGTTCGTAGCGATTGGTCAGATCAAAACTCGTTAGTTCGTATTGGCCGTCTTTGTACACGACTAAGATACTGTCTTTGGCATCGAAATTACCGAGCAGTTTGCCCCGCTCATCGCGGTTGAGCCGCCCGAGGTGATCATCGTACCAAATATCAACGCCACCGAGAGTCGAAACGCCCCCCGATTTCTGCGTGATTTTCCGGACCGGGTACTTCGTCAGGATATTCCCCTGCGCCGACCGGTTTTTAATCCCAACGCTGGCAAAATCGAAGTCGAATTGCTTGATTTTGGCCGTGCATTGGGCCGTCAGGTTGATGGTAATGACCTCAGCCTCGCCATTGTCGTTCGCACTGAAATACGTTAGCTTCGACTTTGGATTGCCCATCGTCAGGTCGTACTCGCGGTCGCGGGTAACGCCCGTTACGGGGAATCGCTTGGTCATCGAGATACCCGATTTTCCGTCTAAATAAACGACGTTATAAATCCTGCGCTCGTCGTTCTTCTTGAATACCGAAACATATACAATATCCTTGCCGACAAACACTTTATCCTGAATTTTCGTGACAACGCATTTACCGTCCCGCCGGAACACGATGATATCGTCGATGTCGGAACAGTCGCTTACATATTCGTCTTTCTTCAGGCCGTAACCAATAAAACCGCCTTCGCGATCCACATAGAGTTTCTGGTTGGCAGCCGCCACCACGTTTGCCGAAATAGTGTTGAAGCCCCGAATTTCGGTTTTCCGTTCGCGGCCTTTGCCATACTTCTTTTGCAATTCTTTATAATAGGCAATGGCATAGCGGGTGATGTTCGCTAAGTTGTCCTCCGTTTCGGCCAGTTCCTGCTCCAACCGACGCATCAGTTCTTCGGCCTTGAAGCCGTCGTATTTGGAAATCCGCTTGATTTTAATTTCAGTCAGCCGAATCAGATCGTCTTCCGTAATCTCGCGATAAAACTGTTTTTTAAAGGGTTTCAGCGCTTTGTCAATCGTTTGAAGGACAGCCTCGAAGGTTTCGCACTCTTCGATTTTGCGGTAAATGCGGTTCTCGATAAAAATCTTTTCGAGTGAGCTATAGAGCAACCGCTCCATCAACTCGCTACGCCGGATTTCGAGTTCGCGTTGCAGCAACTGAACGGTCTGGTGTGTATTGACCCGCAGAATGTCGGTTACACTCACAAAGTGAGGTTTGTCGCCAATAATCACGCAGGCATTGGGCGAAATACTCACCTCGCAGTCGGTGAAGGCATAAAGCGCGTCGATGGTTACGTCGGGCGATACGCCGGGCTGCAAATGCACCAGAATCTCCACGTCTTTGGCCGTGTTGTCGACCACGGCGGCCACGTTCCGGCTGGGGGCTTTAATGCGGATTTTCCCCAGTTCAGCCGCTTTCACAATCGAGTCGATGAGTTGCGAAGTCGTTACGCCAAACGGCACGTCGCGAATGGCCAGCGTTTTCTTATCGACTTCTTCAATTCTGGCCCGCACCCGCACCTTGCCGCCCCGATGCCCGTCGTTGTAATTACTCACGTCGATGTGCCCCCCCGTCTGAAAATCAGGGAAGAGCGACACGGGTTTGTCTTTTAGAATCTGAATGGATGCATCAATCAGTTCGTTGAAATTGTGCGGCAGAATCTTGGTCGACAGGCCAACGGCAATACCCTCCACGCCCTGCGCCAGCAGCAACGGAAACTTCACCGGCAGGGTTACCGGCTCTTTTTTACGCCCATCATACGACAGTTGCCACTCGGTGGTTTTGTCATTGTAAATGGCATCCTGAGCAAACTTCGAGAGTCGTACTTCAATGTAACGCGGAGCGGCTGCCCCGTCGCCGGTGCGAACGTCGCCCCAACTTCCCTGCGTGTCGAACAGCAGTTCTTTTTGTCCAATGTTCACCAGCGCTTCGCCAATGGACGCGTCGCCATGCGGGTGAAACTGCATGGTTTGCCCAATCACGTTGGCGACCTTGTTGAAGCGCCCATCGTCCATTTCTTTCAGCGCGTGCAGAATCCGGCGCTGAACGGGCTTGAGGCCATCCTCAACGGCAGGCACGGCCCGCTCCAGAATGACGTAGGACGCGTAATCAAGGAAATAATTTTCATAGAGTCCCGACACAACCGTCTGGTCGTGCAGCACTTCGTCGGTCGTGTCGATGGGGTGTTCGTCCGGGGCGAGGGCGGCCGTCAGTTCCGTTTCTTCGGCAGAGGTTTCTGCGTCGGGGCGTTGATTGTCATCCTCTATCGGCTGTTCATTTTCGTCGTTTATCATTGACTTAATTCAGGGACTATTCCGGCAACTAAGCTGGTGGATACTGGGTTAGTTAGCGTCGTGTTCGACTCCTTAAATATACGAAGAAAATTTCAAAAAAACGGGTTTTAACCGCGTAATGCGGCAAATTTCCGTTTTTTTCATTTGACAGAAGACAGGACTTTCAGGATTTATTTTCGCTACGAATGGAGCAGGTGTAGCGATTCAGTAGGGCCAACAGCCAGTTGCCCCTTGAGCGTCAGTAACTGATGAGGTTTGGACACGATCTGCTCCTTCAGTTCTCCGCTTAGGCGAATTCTGAAGTATTTGCTGGTGGCTGATTGAGTCAGCAGAGAGATATAGGAAAGGGGAGTATTTTTTGCAGGGGATTTTTCTTGGTAAGGTCCATTATACCTTTGGTGCCAGCAATATGTACAGAATGTGTTTGTGGTTCAGCACGGGGGGAACCAGTACCGAGTGGCTTACATCGGCGCGGTGGATTATGCCTACTCCTGCCCCCGCCCGATTCACCGATCTGCGCGAACAATTACATACCGGTAGCATTGACGCAGTTTACATCAGCCTGACACTGGAGCAATACTTAGCCTTGCCGGATAATATGTCGCAGCATGATTGGCTGATTGACCCACAGGAAGATCATCAGGCCTGGCAGTATCGGGAGAATATCAGCCAGTTCATGAGTATGATTACAGAATCTGATAACTATTATTTTGAAGGAGGATTAAATTTAAGCTGCCCTCTATAACCAATTTGCATTTGTACGAATTTCTTTTCTGTTTCAGTGGGATTTGTTAAAAAGGTCCTAAATCGTAAAAATATTCTGCTCTCAGAGTCAGCAATCGGATAATAATATAATTCAAATTCTGGTGAATGAAACCATCTCCAGTCATTGTTTTCACAAGGTGGGTTATTCCAAATTTGTTGGTACATAGTTGTAAACCCTGCTGTTATACCATAATTTCTGTACAATACTATTTTATACTTAGCTTCGGCTCCCAAGGTAAACATATTCACTCTGTCAGTTTCATACTCTATAGCATCATTACTGTTTTTTTGAGAAAGTTGCTTTCCTCTAACATCAGCCCAATCAAGCCGTCCTAATAGATTGATATCCACTTCGTTATACAGTTTCGTAATGAATTTATACAGGTTTAACTTAATTCCTGTATTAAAAAATGCTCGTTGATTTAACAACATCCTATTCACTGTGATTTTTTTATCATCACTGGTGTCAGGTACTACTGAACTATAGGCCGCATCAAATCTTGAGTACTTGATAAATGGCTCGACATAATTAAAGATCCAAGAATTTTTTCTTGGTAAATTATTAGTAATCAAGTATAATCTGGATGTCGCTTCAGTTTGCACCAATCCATTACCTCTTTCTGCCTTTATAAGCGATAAAAAGTCAGTGTAAACATTTAAGTTAATATAAGATTTTAATGATGTCTTCAGTTTTAATAGTTTAACTGATTTTTCAGGCGTAATCGATATTGTATCTGGGCCCGGAGCGTAGTTACTAATTAAACCTGGATCATAATACAATATATCCCTAAATTTAATAAAATCAAAATGATATCTGTCTCCTGCACGTCCGGTAGCATAAAGTTTAGCCTGATTAACGCCAGAATTGAAGTTTAAGTGTCTTGTAGATATCGGATACCGTTTCATGTGATAATCAAAATTACCTTCATCTTTTAGAGGATCTAGTAAAGGTATTTTCCCTCTTCCTGTCGTATTAGTAAAAATTTCCTCGCCTAATATGTCATGAGACCCGTTCTTATTTTTTTTCACAATATCAGTATATACTTTTAAGTCACTGATAACGCCGTTTGCAAATGCCATCTCAACCTTTTTTATTTTTGCAGAAAGATTGTAAATAGCATGTTCAATGTATCCTTCTTTTTTAGAAAAAGATGCTAATGTTTGAAGGTTTACTTTACCTGTTACAAACGGAGCTTCTTGGTTTTTAGAATTTTTATCTTGGGTAGATTTATTATATGAATAGAGCTTCTGTTTTTCTTCCTCTTGTACTTTGTAAAAATCTTTTCCTTTTTCAGACTCTGCGTCAACTTCACGTCTGAAAGTCCATATCTGTACTTCGCTTTGTTTAAAAAAAATTTTCCAAAAACTTCGCTCGTATCTTTGTCATTATTCACATTACTTATTACTCTTAATCCTACTTCGTTTCGTTCTGTTATAGTTATTGTACATTTAGCTGGATCAACCTTTACTAATTCCCCTCCATCTTCTGCAGATAGACTTAATATAATTAACTCATCTGGTTCTACCGCAATGTTATTTGAAATATTTAATTTTACAAAATAGTCATCTAATTTATCTTTAGAAATAATAAACTCCGATTTATCAGCAGTATAGTCGAATGATTTTGCAGCGTCCCCATCGAAATTGATTTTTAGCTTGAAACTTTTTATTGGAGATGAATCAGGCCAATCACCAGTAACTTTAATGGGAATAATAATTTCATCCTTATTTGATTCAAGTGTGGACTTATTGACAAGTCCTAATTTTACTTGTACTCCTTGGCAATATACCTGATGGGCATATGACAGCAATAATAGGATGAATGATATTATCAGTTTCATGATTTTGACAGTTTATGTGTGGTAGAATTATTGACACGTGAATTAATCCGTAGAGAAATTAAGCTTCGACAAACCGGCCACCGGAGCGGTTCTAAACTTTGTCAAAGGTGAGCGTCGGATAGTCTGGCAAATTTTACATACTTATTTACGGATCAATGTTGATTTTCAAGACATCTTTCAAACCTTGCGCCAAGTTCGAAGTTGAGATGAATGATCTGTGGACAAGCCCCAGAAGCGATTTATCTGGTTTTTTTTGTTTACCAATCTCCATTATTTTGGAGAAAAGACTCCATTTTGGGTATTTTATTTGGAGATTTTGCCTCTATAGGCCACAGGATTGCGAGTTCCCTTGCTGTTCACTAAGTCGCTATTGATTATACTTACAGACTCGTGAATAAGTCTGTGAAGTAGTGGAAACGCTTTTTAGATCTTACATCACCCACGTAGTTAAGCTATGTAAAAGACTTTACAAACTTGTTCACGGGTCAATAACATTATCAATTAGAACAGCAATTCTCACCCATTTCGGTACTTAATAATCGCTCCCCTACTCCCGTCCACTTGCAACTTCTCATAAATGTGTTCCAAATGCTTGCGGATGGTTTTTTCGACCACAAACAGCTTTTCGCTGATTTGCTTGACGGAGAGACCCTGCGCCAATAATTCTAGCACTTCCTGTTCGCGCTGGGTTAGGTTGGCTTCTTCGGCGATGTTTCGTTGTTGAACTGGTTTGTCGGGGGTGGTTCGGAGCAGGTTCAGCGCTTTGCTGGCGATGGAGGGAGACATGGGTGCGCCCCCGTCCAGCACTTCCTGAATAGCATTGCCCAGTTTCTGGGCGGGCGTATCTTTGAGCAGATAACCCGATGCGCCCGCCCGGATGGCGTCGAACAGTTTCTGATCGTCGTCGAAGACGGTCAGCATGATGATTTTAATGGGTGGATAGAGTGCTTTTACATGCCGGGTGGCTTCGATGCCATCCATCTGGTCCATTTCGATGTCCATCAGCAGCACCTGGGGCTGCGTTTGCTGGAGTTTATCGAGCAGGTCCACACCGTTCCGGGCCGTCAATACGACACGTAGTTCGTTATGCAGGCTCAGTTTCTCGACCAAATCATCTGCCAGCACCGCCTGGTCCTCAACCAATCCAAGGGTGATGTGCATACAGTGTTACTGGGTTTTCAGTGAGACAAAGTTCTGTATAGAATCAACGCTCGTCAATACGTCAAATGACTACTTTTTTGACCGTCAGCGACTTATGTTAATCTTGACATGAACCGTTGTACCGCTGCCGTTGCTGGTCAGGGTCCATTCGCCACCTATTTCTTCGGTCCGCTTTCGCATGTTCGTCAGGCCGTAACCCGTAGCGGTGGTCGTCGTGTCAAAGCCAATCCCGTTATCTGTTACGATTAATTGTAGCGTATCCTCCCGGAGCAGCAGGCTTACGTCAATCGTTGTCGCGCTGGCGTATTTGAGGGCGTTGTTGACGGCTTCCTGCGTAATACGAAACAGGCCCTGCACCACCAAGGGCGGCAAAACCGGATCGGTAGTCGACGGATCGGTGCGCCAGGTCAACTGGGGTGATTGGATGTCTTCCCACAGGTATTGTAGATACGTATTGAGCCGCCCCGCGAAGGTGGACAGGTGAATTTCGGATCGGTTCAGAATCCAGACCGTATCGCGCAGGGCCTGGTTGGTTTCGCGGGTGAAGTGACTAAGCCGCTGGAGTTGCGGCCGTTCGTTAGTCGCGCGAACCGATAAAATATCCAAACGCCCGGCAATGTGCGTGAGCTGACTCCCGATGCCGTCGTGCAGGTCGCGGGCGAGTCGTTCGCGTTGCTGCTGCAACTCGGTTTGCAGCCGTAACGCCTTCAGTTCTTCGGCCTGTCGTTTCTGTTCGGTTTCGAACAGTTCCTGTCGGCGTGCCTGTTCCTGTTGCGCCAGCCGTTGCGCCGACTCACGAATGATGCGCTGGCGGTACATCCAGCCGATAAAGAGCAGGCCCACTTCGGCCAGTATCGCCACCCGAAAAACAAGCATATCGGGAAACGGCTCGGTCATCCACCCCGTGTTGACCACCCATATGTCCATGGCGAAAAAGAAAAGCCAGACCTGCATCGACCCAACATAGAGCCACACAGGCAGGAATCGCCGACGGATGGCATCGGCAACGTAACTAAACCAAAGCAGCGCGTAGAGGGCTATTGTCCCAAACCCGATTCGATAACCGGCCATCACCCAATCAAAGCGATTATGGTGAACGCCGTAATCGGCGATAAAAATAGCCACTTCCAGCAGCAGCTCTAGCCATATTGGATTGAGCCGTAGCCACCAACCCACTTTTTTGTTTACGGCCAAAAAGCTCCGGCTAAACAGCATCAGGAAGAGAATGCCGAAACTAATCCAGTGAACGACTCGGCTGCTGCTGTCGAACCATCGGAGCGGGTCGGGCAGAAACATACCCCAGCCATCGTTCAGCAGAGCATAAATACTCATGCACAACACATACCCGCAGTAGTAGAGGTAAATTCGCTGGGGATGGAAGGCGTAACTAACCAACGTAATAAAAACCGACATGAGTACCAATCCGACGAAGACCGCCCAACCGACAACGAGCCGCTGCTGATACCCAAAAAACGCGACCGGACTCCATAGATTAACCTCAAATTTCAGCGTATCGCCGGGCGGCACCCACCCCCGAATGTACACGGCATACCGAACGTTGGGTAAGAGGTGCAGCGGTTTAAGAAAAAACGGGTGTTGCGTCGGTGCATCCCGGTCGTTGGTGAGTGTTCGGAAGCCGGTTGGTTGGTAAGTTAGGATGGTTTCGTTTGGTGATCCCGGCTCCTGAATAAGCCAGACCTGCACCGAATCAATAAAATGGCTTTCGAGTTCAAGCCAAACCGTTCGCTCTACAGGACTTGATAGCTGAAATGTAACCCAGCCGGGGCTACCCAAATCACCGAAATTAACCGAGTTGACAGCCTGCCACTGATTGACAGGAAGTTGGCGGATGGCCGACAGCGAGCGGGGGCGTTTGGGATCGGCGAACTGAAGAAGAAAAGGCTTTCGAACAACTACCTGTTCAATAGTTGGTGGTAAAGCCAACAGGGAGCCATCCTGACCGAAGCTATAACTACCGGTCAAAAGAAGATAGAGCAGTGTGGGATATACTCTGAACCGCGTTGCCATCTAACCGTCTGATTAGGTTCAGAGACACATTACAGACGAAAGATACTTGAAATTCAATGAGATAACAGACTTTTATTTTTAATCTACCTCGGCGGTTGGTGCTTATACTTTCCGGCCATATCGAAAATAACCTGGCGAATTATACAAAAGGTTTTACCCTACCGACCGTAAGCAAGGTGGCGTTTTTGAACGGAAAGGAATTTTTCCGATAAGGGAGTCTCGCTATATAAATCCTCTCAAATCGAAAACAACTCTTCGTAGTGAGCCGAAGGCAGAAATATGCCACCGCTTTCGGCGTAGAACGACGCATCGGTTGGATATACGCCCCGCTGCGTTTGGGTCCAGGAGGCTCCGGCTTTGGGATGATAGGTCATCAGCCTATCCCAGTTTTTATAATACTGATGCCCGTTGGTTTCCTGTAATCCCAGGTTCATACCGGGGAACGGCGGCAATCGGGCGGCCACGTTCTTGTTCCAGTCGACCAGAATGGGATTCACCGTCAGGTCGGCGCAAAAGCAGGGAACACCTTTTTCGTAAGCCAACTGGGTAATCTTCATGGTCATGCTCAGCGTTTTGGCAATGGCCTTCACCGCAATGGCCGAATACCCCTGCTGAATCCGAACGGCCGCATCCTCGACGGTATGCGCGCTTTCGTCGGCAGCAACACGAACACCGAGGTCACCCACAAACGATTCGTTTCGTTCGTCAAACGGCTCTTCAATGACCGCAATCTGGTCGAGCGCGCCAATCTTTCGGGCATGATCTAAGAAGCGTAACAAGGTTTCTTTTTGCTCATATCGCCCGTTGGCATCGAAGTAGTACGGAATCTTACCGCTTTTCGTGTGGGGTGTTTCATAGTGACCAATGGCCTTATGCACCGCCGTCAGAAACAGGATATCTTTCTCCAGCATCTCCGCCTGCGTTCCCGCCGAACCTGTTTTTAATTTCAGAATGAAATACCCTTCATCGGCAGCCGCTTTGATTTTATCGACGGTGGTCCCCACGCTGAACGACGGAATGCTGGCTACTTTCTCATGCCGATAGGATAAGCCCGGTCTATATTTCGCCGGGATCATATCATCGAAGCGGGTCAGGCCATTTTCCTGGGCATACAACAACCAGGCGGCATTATCCACACTGACTAAGGCATTCAGGGCAAAGGTTTTTCGCAGGTCAGGCTGACGGGTGATGGTTTTAGCGTAAGCGTACACTTCCGGCAACAGGTCGTCCAGCAGGGCGACGGGGTTGGTGAACGAATTGCCTTTCATGATCTGCAATGCCCGGTCGGTGATGGCGTACATAAGTGCATTACCCACCCGTTCGGAATGGGCCGCAAATACCCGCGCATCCGACCATAGAACGCCCTGCGTACACAAACCCATTTTATGCATACCCGACTCGCTTTCGAGCCGCGAAGCGACCTGCCAGCTTTCCGTAATGGCGCTCCCTTTGAACCGATAGGGATTTAGCGGCTCCCGCTCGAAATTGGAATCCACCTGCTTAATCCGAATGGACGACAGGGATTTACGGTCGCGGAACGGCCCCATTAGATTTAGGGTGGATTCACCCATACTTATGGCAGCCAACGCACCCGCCGAGCGGATAAACGTCCGGCGATTAAGGGGTGCGTTCGCATTCGGCTGTTCGCTCATTTGCCCCTGTGTATGATTTGTTTCCCTTGTTAATAACCCCGCCCCAACTCGACTGGATTCTCCAGCGGTTGGCCGGTTTGAAACCGTTCCAGATTTCGCAGAAACTGCGCGACCTTTCCACCATCTTCATCGGGTTGGCCTCCGCCCGTATGCTGGGTGAGCAACACATTCGGCAGCGTCCAGAGCAGGCTATCCGTTGGCAATGGTTCTTTGGCCGTTACATCGAGCACTGCGCCACCGAGTTGCCCCGATTGCAACGCCTGTAGCAGGGCGGGTTCATTGGTAGTGCTGCCCCGGCCTACGTTGGCATACAGGCTACCAGATTTCATGGCCGCAATGACCTCCGCCGACACAAAACCCGTGGCCGTGCCAGGCAGGCAATTAATCACAATATCGGTTTGTGGTAAAACGCCGATTAGTTCATCCGCCGAATGCAACTCGGCCTGCGGATCGGTGCGGGCAAGCATGGTGATGGTGCAGTTGAAGCCCGTCAGCATTTGCCGAACGGCCTGCCCAATGGCGCCCGTGCCCAGAATAACTACCCGTTTCTGGCGAAGCAGGCCCGTGCGGTCGCGGATGGGCGCCCCTACCCACTCCGACCGGCTTTGCAGGACAGACAGTTCGGGAATCCGGCGGTACATGGCTAAAATCCCGGCCACCATCGTTTCGGCACAGGGCCAGGCGAAGTAATCGCCCATGTTGGCGACCGCAGCCTGTGTCTTCACGTTTTTATAACCATCGAAGCCAGCAGAATCTAACTGCCAGAATTTCAAATTCGGCAACAACTCATTGAACCAGGCCGACGGTGGATTGCCCAGCACGAAATCAGCCGACTGAAACGCGGTTTGCTGGTCGTCTTTGGGTAGATCGTGCCGAAAGATGGGCGTTATTCCGGCTGGAAGTTGTTGCCGTAGTTCGGCGTTAAACGTATCGTTGAGGGCGGGATTGACGAAAAGTAGCATACTATTTTTACGCAAAATCGACTGGTTAGTTGCGCGGCAGAGACTGTAGAACGAGCTTAGAAGACGCTATAGATCACCACATACTCATAACTGCTACCGATCCCTAAAAACCTATTTCGACCATCGACTAAACAGTATAAATTCCCCGCATTGACGCCCACACCCACTCGGTTTAGCTATCCTGTTTCTCATCAAACCAGTCAGGTCATGAAATCAACCTTTGCGTTGCTTCGATGGTGGCTTTGGGTAAACATCCTTTGTCTACCAAGCTCTCTCGTTGGACAGGTTATTATTCCCCAGCAAAAAATTGTTGCGAACGACAGGTCAATGTATGCCTATTTTGGTTCGGCTGTGGCGCTATCGGGTGATTATATGGTCGTTGGAGCACCCAACGAAGACAAGGATGCACAGGGGCTAAATCCTGTTTCGCTGGCCGGAGCCGCTTATGTTTTTCAGCGGCAACCAAACGGAGATTGGCAACAGACCGCCAAACTGGTTCTCTCAGATCGGCAACCTAACGAACGGTTTGGTAATCAGGTCGCCATTTCCGGGAGCACTATTCTGGTGAGTGCTCCTCTGTACGAGTCCCCCGGGTTGTCTCGCCACGGCCGGGTCATCTGTTTCGACCGCGCCAGCGATGGCCGCTGGTGGCGGACAGATAGCGTTTACCCATTCGATACGGGTGGTGGAAATTTTGGCAGTAAGTTGGCTTTAGATGGGAACGCGGCCGTTATTGGTATGAGTTTATTATGGCCTTATGGCGGCCCTGTTTATGTTTATCATCGAACCGGAAGCTGGCTGGCCTGGGATTTACAGGCGCAACTAACCCCTGTTGACGGAATCGACTACGGCTATCCAACAACAACGTTTGGCAGTTCACTAAGTATCTGGCAAAAGCGCATTGCCGTTGGGTCCTGGTCTGATAATTTACCCGACAACGGACGACCAGAACGACCGGGCAGCCGGGGGGCGGTCTACCTCTTTGATTTTAATGATGGCGATGGGCAATGGCATCGCACGGCCAAAATCCGCCCCACCAAACAAATAAGTAGTGAAGCCTGGTATGGCTTCGGTTATCAGGTTAGTGTGTTCCGAGACCGATGCCTGATTACGTCTGGTTATCCCTATTACGACCCCATTACGTCGCGCTTTTACGAAGCGTATATTTTTCATCGGCAAAAAACGGGCAATTGGGCCTTTGAAGCGCAACTCACCTCGGTACCCGCTTTTGCCAGTACACGGAATTACCTGCTTTCTGCCGCCCTGACCGATTCGTTCGCGTTGCTGGGCATCGGATCAAATGATTCCGATGCGTCAGGAGACTTTGTGCAGTCAGGTATGGGAGCTGCTCACCTTTTCCAGCGAACAGACACCACATGGCATCATACAGCCAAATTGATTCCTTACGATGCACCCAGTCCAGGTTCGTTTGGCGGGGAGTTTGGCGGAGCCGTTGCGCTTTCAGCGCAGGAAGCCGTTATTGGTGCTGCGCGTGAAAGCCGAGACAGCTATGGACTCGCCCCGCTTTCCTACGCCGGTGCGGCTTATGTAGCTAATCTGGGAGGTGTAAGCAAGTTGGGATCGGGCCGGATTGGTGCAGAGCCATTAGCCAATAAACGTCAATGGCAGGTTTCGCCTAATCCGGTAAGCCATACGCTAACCATCCGACTGCAGGCCACTGCCGACGAACCCATAACCCTGACCTTACTCAATAGTCAGGGCATCGTCATAACCAGTCAGCAAGTGCACGCCGGAACCGGTTTTCAGGAAATAAACTGGCCTGTCAGTAAACTTCCGGCGGGTATGTACTGGGTAAAAGCCGTTATAAATGGTCAGCAAACGACGCAGCGGGTCCTTAAAATCAGCGACTGATTCGCCAAATCGGTTTTGGCACTACTTTATTTCACGCCCTTCAACTGCCCCAGCAGCCAGTTGGTCATTTTCTCGGTTTGTTCGGGATAGGTCCAGTGACCCGTGTCGAGATACAGTTCCAGCATTTTAGGGCCGGGAATGACGTTGTAGGCTGCATACATAGACGTGGGCGGGCAGGTTTCATCGTTGAAGCCCCACGAATAAAAGCCCGGCACATTCACCATCCGCGCAAAGTTGACCACGTCATAATAGCCGGTGGTTTTAATCCGGTCGGGTTTGTTATTGAACGCCAGATTATCACCCGCAAACAGGTGCGGCCAGCCACCCGCCCGGCCATTGAGGTAACCCGTCACGTCGGCCAAAGCTGGATAATAGGCCCCCAACCACTTGATTCGGGAGTCCAGTCCGGCAGTGATGATGCTCAGCGCCCCGCCCTGGCTCCCGCCCGTTACAGCCAGATTTTGCCCGTCATACTGCGGCATACTCGCCAGGAAATCCACCGCCCGAACGCAGCCGAGATATACTCGTTTGTAGTAATAGCGGTCGCGGTCGTCGAGGTTGGCGGCCTGATAACCGTTGAGCGCTCCCCGGCTCAGGTCGGCATACACGCCGGGGTCCATCGTGACGGGTACGCCATGAATGCCTACCTCAAGGGTAACAAAGCCTTTGTCGGCTTCGGCAATCATGCCATTGTAGGGCCGAACGCCCGCTCCCGGCACGCGCAGAATAGCCGGATATTTCCCTTCTTTTTTGGGTATGCACAAAATACCGTAGAAACGGGAGTTATTGATGTTTTGCAGACTAAGGTGATAGACGTTCGTCAGTTCAGTGCAGCGTTCGGGCAGCAGCGTCATGCGGGCATCTATGGGAATCTTCGCCAGGTCGGCTTTGGCATTATCCCAGAACGCTTTAAAATCCGTCGGATTGGCTACGGTCGGTTTAATGGTCAGTGGATCGAAACCCGCCGTTGTCAGACCCCGGTACTCTTTTCCATCGAGTTCAACGGTGGCAATGCAGCGTAGAAAGCCAGCCGCTTTCATCGTGCCGCCTTCCAGCGCCAGCGTTCCGTCTTTCAGAGTGACGGTTTCTTTTTTAACCGGCTCCATCTTCTCCGGTCCAATTTCATAGCGGAGTTTTGCGCCTTTGAGCAATACGTTGTTCCGATAAACCGATACGTTAAACTTTACCGGTTCGCCGGGTTTATACAGCCAATCGGCATGGTCGGGCGTGATAATTACTTTAACAAGACGCTCAACCGGTTGAGCCAGTGCACTTGTAAACCAGACCAGCAGGAGGCCGGGTAATAGCAGTTTTCTCATGGAATGCAGCATGAAGGATTCGTCGTTCATCCTACAAAGCATTCAGGAACGAAATTATAACCGGAAAGGCCTATTCCTAATCACTCAACCAACGCTGGTGTCCGATAACCTTTTCGGGCAAACTGCAGATTAACCACGCACCGGATAAGGAGCGTTAGCGGGAAAATCACATCCACGCCCCCCGGCACTTTCGATAAGGCCATGCCGAGCAGAATCAGGACGGCTGTGATGCTGAAATATGTTGTCCGCCGACGTGCTGTAGCGTTCGGGCCGGTGGCCCAGTAAATAAGCGGCAAGTGCAGGGGCATTAAATACAGAAGCGTAGGATTCCAGGCCGTAACACCGTGGTCGGTGGCAACCCAGAGCAGAAACAGAAACCAGCCCAGAAAGCCCGATACGCCAAACAGCAGCCGGTCGAGCCAGCGGTCTACTTTCCCGGAAATCATATACCGGCGAATCGTAAATACCGCTACGGCTAAGCCCAATAAACCAAATACAACGTTCGGGTCGAACAGAAACGGCAACTGCTGCCGAAACGTTTTTGCAGCCGCAAACAAGGTTTGGTCGCGGGCTACTAAAGGTATACTCTGCCCATTCGTTTGGCGGAGGGTGGCAAGCGCCATTTGGTCATGCACCTGATCGGGCAGATACATCGCATGCCAGCCATCGGTCGGTTCGTCGGCGGGTTGCCCAATAGCGAGGTTCATACCCAGTTTAGCCCAGGATTTCCCGCTCATGTCTAAGTACTGGTTCATCCAGTCGCGGTACGATTTGCCAGTCATTTTCGTGCGGGAGGGCACCGTCAGGCTGTCGCCACAGGCATTCACCAGCATGTCGCGGGGACGGGTAGCGCAGTTATCGTAATAGAATTTATACCTGTATTCACGATTTTCAGGGAGTAAATTCGTTTCCAACGCCTGAAATAACCGTTGTTTCTGGGTGGGTGTAAGGTTGAGTACCTGCTCGCGTATGGTGCGATTTTCGGCCTGATACGCATATAGAATCGGGTACATATCATTGACCCCAATCTGATACGGCAACGTTCCGCGCAGGAATTTGACGTAGAAATTATCGGTACGAAAATCAAATTGCCCATAGCCATACACCCGGTCGAAACCCAGCACGGGGTCCTGAATGCGAATGCTGGAATGCCCAAATACTGAGTACAGGTCTTCGCCCGGCCCAAACGTCATCAGCGTGGCCTGGGCCGAGGGCGAGAGGGTTTGGGAAAATGATGAATGATGAATAATGAATGATGAATGAAGGAGTATCAGGAAACTATAGAGCCATTTTGTACGCCCTACCCTCTGAACCGTGCACCATGCTTTTAACCTATTGCTCATCTTCGGCTTCCTCATCAATATCGTTGCCGTAGACTCGTTTGGGCTTACCCTTACTCGATTCTTTTCCCTGAACGCAGATAACAATCTCACCTTTTATCGTTTTTTGGGCAAAATACGCAATAAGTTCGGACAATGACCCGCGCTGATTCTCCTCAAATAGTTTTGTCAGTTCGCGGGAGACACTGGCGGGCCGGTCGCCCCCGAACCCGTCCGCAAATTGCTGAAGGGTTTTCAGCAATCGGTGGGGCGATTCGTAGAAAATCATTGTCCGCTCCTCTCCTGCCAGTTCGGCCAGCCGGGTCTGGCGGCCTTTTTTGTGCGGCAGAAATCCCTCGAACGTAAAGCGGTCGCTGGGCAAACCGGAGTTCACCAGGGCGGGCACGAATGCCGTCGGACCAGGCAGACACTCAACCGGAATGTCGTTTTTAATACACTCGCGCACCAACAGAAAGCCAGGATCCGAAATGCCTGGCGTTCCGGCATCCGACACCAACGCCAGTGTTTTGCCTTCTTTTAACTGGTTCACCAACCGCTGAACGGTCTGGTGTTCGTTGAAAATATGGTAGCTGTGCAGCGGTTTGCTGATGTTGAGGTGGCGTAGCAACACCCCTGACGTGCGGGTGTCTTCGGCCAGAATGGCATCGACACTTTGCAGGACTTTAATGGCCCGCAGTGTGATGTCGTCAAGATTACCGATGGGCGTCGGCACGAGGAATAATTTCATAATGTAAAATGAGCAATGGATAATGAATAATGCAAAAGCCATCCCCATTTAAGATACATTTATACATTGTGCATTGTGCATTCCACCTATTTCTTTACAATACTCCAATCGGTTTTAGGCAAACCCTTGATCATCAATCAATTGTACAAAATAAATCACCTTAGTAACTAATAACGAACAAGTTGCCTGAACACATCTAAAAACTGATCAGCGTATTGGTTCAAGATAAGTGTCTGTTATTCAGCAGCATAAAAAGGAGGATTGATTTAGTTGCATCGAATCAGTCAGGCCGGTACCGGGCCAGAAACTCGTCGGCATACCGCTCCCCAACCGGAAGGACAATGTCGCCGAGCATGACCCGGGTTTTCTGAAAGGCTGTAATCCGACTCAGGGGCACAATATACGACTGATGTACCCGGCAAAACTGAGCCGGGTCGAGCAGATTTTCGATGCCTTTTACGTTGAGCCGGGTCAGGATGGGGCGGTTGGGTTGCCCGGCCACAAAAATCTTTACGTAGTCTTTCAGTCCTTCGATGTACAGTACGTCGTGATGATAAATTTTCACGTCTTTGTATTCGACCTTCACCACAAAATACGTATCGGCCTGAACGGGGGCGGGGGCTGAGTGGGCTTGCTGGTATCGGTCGAAGGCTTTGGTACAGGCCCGCAGCAGCCGCTCGAACCGGATGGGTTTGAGCAGATAATCAACTACGCTCAGCTCGTAGCCTTCGAGGGCGTATTGCTCGTAAGCGGTCGTGAAGACCGTCATGGGCGGGTGCGGCATAGCCCGCAGAAACTCGGTGCCGAGGAGCGTGGGCATTTGAATATCCAGAAACAGCAGATCAACTTTACCCGCCTGCATCAGTTCGAGGGCAGCGAAAGGTTTGGTAAACGTTCCGATCAGTTCGATGGTTGGAATCTTCTGCAGGTCGTCGGCCAGGAGTTGCAGACCCAGCGGCTCGTCGTCGATGGCAATACTTTTTAGTTTCATGCTGGCTGGCTCGCTGTTGTCAGGTCAATGCGTAAAGCAACGCAGAAATGCCCGTTTTTATGCTGAATCCTGAGCAGGTGCCGGTTCGGATAGTGTAGCGTCAGTCGTCGTTCGACATTCTGGATACCCACGCCCGAATCAGCCACCAACGGCCCCAATTCATTAGTAAATAACCGATTGCTCGTTTCGAAAGTAAGCATTCCGTCGGCCACCGTCAGCCGAATCGTCACGGTCGAGGGTTCGTTGTGATGCATCCCGTGTTTAAACGCATTTTCGACAAAATGAATCAGCAACAACGGCTCGATCAGTACGCGCTCGTTGTCTACATGGGTCTCGAAATTGACCTGATTATGAGCACCCAGCCGGAGTTTTTGCAGGGCCACATAGTCGGTTAGGTAGTCGATTTCCTTCTGTATGGACACAGGCCCCTGATTGACCTGATAAATCATATACCGCAGCATATCCGACAACCGCAGGATAGCTTCTTCGGTTTGCTCCGATTTCTGGCGGGCCAGCCAGCGCATATTGTTGAGCGTGTTGAACAGAAAATGCGGGCTGATCTGGAGTTTGAGGGCGTTGAGTTCGGCCTCCTGCCGGGCAATTACTGTTTGCTGATGCTGGGCTTCAAATGCCTGCCGTTCCTGGTACACGACCAGCCCGCTACTGGCACTAATCATGACAACAGCCATCAGCACGGTGGCAGCGGCCATCGGCAAGGGTACGCCCACTATGCGCTGTTTCTGAATGAGCGATTGGCCGAACTCCACTAATTTGCCCGCCAGAATGGGAGAATCGTCGCCAATCAGAAGTAGAAAGACGGCCCGCGTTGCCAGCAGCAGCAAGACTACTAAAACAGGCACCATAACCGGCAGCCAGCCTAACCACCGCCGACGAAGCAGGTAGGGCGTAAGTAGGTGCAGATTGAAATAAAACAGCCCGATAATCAGTAGCGAACTAATCCACCGGACTGAATACATCCGCATTATTTCGCTCTGGCTTAATAGCTCAGGAAACGACAGCATGGGTTCGGGCAGGATAATGAACGCCAGCCAGCCCCCTATGTGAAACAGCACCGGATAGCGGTCATATCCTTGCCGGAGTCGCTCAATAAACCAGTTAGATGCCATAATCCTACGAAAGACTGGCCCGAATAAACGGGATAATTTTCGCCAGCGCAATTCCCTTGCGACGACTGGCCAATTCCGCCGATAAAGATGGTTTTTCTGTAGAGATTTATTGAAGGGATGCCGGTTTCTCAAAACCGGCATCCCTTCAATAAATCTCTACACTTCCCGCCAAATCTCTACGGATTTGGGGATGCTTCGGCACTCGATTGCTGCACCTGAAAAAGATCGGTAATCAGTCATTTGCTTTGCATCATGTTTCATCAAACCGGAACAATGTATGCATTTACTTAAACAAACCGGAGCCGTTGCCGTTCTGTGGCTTCTGACCCTTTCGGCCTGGGGGCAGGTGGGTAAAGTAACCCTGAGCGGCACCATCCGAGATGCCAAAACGGGCGAGTCGCTCATTGGCGCTACGGCCTTTGCCAAAAATGCCAATGCCAGCAGCGGGGCCGCGGCCAACGCCTATGGCTTCTACTCCATCACGCTCCCCGCCGGGCAGTATAGCCTGACCATGCAGTTTATTGGCTATACGCCCAAAACCCAGACCATTGATCTGCAACGCAACCAGACGCTCGATGTTGAACTGGCTCCGCAGTCGGTTGATTTGAGCGAGGTGGTGATCTCGGCCCGGCGTACCGACGACAATGTGACGCGCAATCAGGCGGGAGCCGAAAAACTCAACATCGAAGCCATTAAGAGCATTCCGGTGCTGTTTGGCGAAAAAGACATCCTGAAAACCATTCAGTTGCTGCCGGGTGTAAAGTCGGCGGGCGAGGGCAACAGCGGGTTTTTTGTGCGGGGCGGAGCCGCCGATCAGAACCTGATTCTGCTCGACGAAGCAACGGTTTATAATGCCAGTCACCTGCTCGGTTTTTTCTCGGTGTTCAACTCCGACGCGCTCAAAGATGCTACGCTCTACAAGGGCGGAATGCCTGCCGAATATGGCGGGCGGCTGTCGTCGGTGCTCGACATCAAGATGAAAGAAGGCAACACCAAAAAGTTTGGGGTAACGGGCGGCATCGGCCTGATTTCGTCCCGACTGACGGTAGAAGGGCCGCTGGGCCGGAAAAACGGCCAGTCCGAGCTGGATAGCTCTGGGGTGGATGCTCCCGCCCGTGGGTCGTTCATCGTGTCGGGACGGCGGTCGTATGCCGATTTGTTTCTGAAACTCTCACCCGATTCCTCTACCAACCAGAGTAGTCTGTATTTCTACGATCTCAACGCTAAAGCCAATTACAAACTTAACAACCGCAACTGGCTCTATGCATCGGGATACCTCGGCACCGACAAGTTAGGCGTGGGCAATGCCATCGGTATCGAGTGGGGCAATGCCACGGCCACCCTCCGCTGGAATCATCTGTTCAGCAATCGGCTGTTTCTAAATTCATCCCTGATTTACAGCAACTACCGTTATGTGATTGGTTTTGGAACGGGCGATGGCAAAACGACGATTACTTCCCGCATCAAAGACTGGAACCTGAAAGAAGATTTTGAGTACTACGCCAATGAGCGCAACACGCTGAAATTTGGCCTAAACCTGATTCACCATACTATTGAGCCGGGAACGGCTACGGGCGGCAGTCAATCCGATTTCAACAACATTGCCTTGACCGAAAAGTATGCTATTGAAACCGGCGCCTACGTCTCGCACGAACATAATTTTTCGGATAAACTCAAGCTGAAATATGGCGTTCGGCTCTCGACTTTTACCAACATCGGGCCGGGGACGTACTACGATTTCAACCCTGACCGGAGCATTGCCAAAACGTATCAATATGAAAAAGGCGATGTAATTAAAACCTACGCCAACCTACAGCCGCGTGCGTCGTTAACCTACCTGCTCACGCCCGAATCGTCGGTGAAACTGGCCTACGACCGCAACGTGCAGTACCTGCATTTGTTGAGCAACAGCACCGCCGGTACGCCCACCGACCTCTGGACACCCACCAGCAATAATGTGAAGCCCGAACTGGCCGATCAGGTGTCGGCAGGCTACTACCGCAACCTGACCCTCGGCGAGCATCAGTACGAATTGTTAACCGAAACGTATTACAAAGGCCTGCAAAATCAGATCGACTACCGCGCCGGAGCCGAAACCCGCGCCAACGAGAAAGTCGAAGCCGATCTGGTATTTGGCCGGGGCCGGGCCTACGGACTTGAACTCTCACTGAAGAAGAAAACGGGCCGCTTTACGGGCTGGCTCAGTTACACCCTCTCGCGCACCGAGCGGCAGTTCGATGCCATCAATAACGGAGCCTGGTTTGCGGCCCGGCAGGATCGAACCCACGACATCGCGCTGGTAGGTACCTACGAGTTCTCGAAAAAGTGGGTGCTGTCGAGCAATTTCATTTACTACACAGGCAACGCCGTAACCTTCCCAACGGGCAAGTATTACGTGGATGGGCAGTTGGTGAGTAAATATTCGGAGCGCAACTCATACCGGATGCCCGCCTACCACCGGCTCGACCTGAGCCTGACCTGGTATCGCCGACGCACCGCCGACCAAGAGCGTAGCTGGAATTTTTCGCTCTACAATGCGTATGGCCGCGAGAACCCCTACACCATCACGTTCCGGCCCAACAAAGACAACCCCACCCAAACTGAAGCCGTGCAGACTACGCTCTTCCGGTGGGTACCCAGTGTGACGTATAACTTTAGATTTTAGTTGAATAGTTAATTGGCTGATTATCAAATAGATTTCAATCTAACCAATTAACTACTCAATCAATTAGCTATCCAATGAATCAATTATTAAACTAATCAATTAATGAACTACTCAACCATATTCCTATCAGTATTGCTACTGACCCTGACTTCCTGCACGAAGGTTATTGAACTTGATTTGAAAAACACTGAAAAGCAGGTGGTTATCGAAGGTACTGTAACCGACCAGCCCGGCCCCCAAACCGTGCGGGTGGGTGTGTCTGCCGGGTTCTATGAGTCGGGTATCGGTGAGGTGATCAGCAATGCCACCGTAACTCTGAGCGACAACAACAGCACGCCCGAATCGCTGACGTATGTGGGCAATGGCCTGTATCAGACCCGCAACATAAAGGGCGTAGCCGGGCATACCTATACGCTAACCGTGACCGCAAACGGGCGGCAGTATGTGGCGCAGTCAACCCTGCCCGCATCGGTTTCGCTCGACCGGCTCACCACCGAAAACATGCCCTTCGGTAGCGGCAAGTCCGTGTATGCCAACTTCACCGACCCCGCCGGGGTGAAAAATTACTACCGTTGGGTGCTAACGGTGAATGGCAAAAAACAGAACGATGTGTTTGTCTTCGACGACCGACTCAACGATGGTCGCACCACCCGGCAGGCCCTCCGCTCTACCAATAATAATGCCGACGAAATCAAGACCGGCGACCGCGTTTCGGTGGAGATGCAGTGTCTCGATCCGGTGCTGTATGAGTACTTCCGGGGTTTGGCGCAGGTTGTCGGCAGCGATCAGGCCGCCACGCCCGCCAACCCAACCACCAACCTGTCGGGCGGGGCATTGGGCTATTTCAGTGCCACGAGCGTATCGACCCAGCAACTGACCGTGCCATGATCGCGCAACTTCGCGAAGCCAGTAAGGTTTATGAAGGCCCGGCCGGAAAATTTACTGCGCTCGACAAAACCACCATCGATATCAATGAGGCCGAACTGTTGCTTATTATCGGGCCGAGCGGATCGGGCAAAACCACGCTACTCTCGCTGATTGGCTGCCTGATCGAACCAACGGAGGGCGAACTGCTTATCGATGGCCGGAACATTGCCAGTCTTTCGGCGAGGCAAATGGCCGACCTCCGGCTCAATCTGATGGGGTTTGTGTTTCAGCAGTTTAACCTGCTGGCTCCGCTCACTGCCGAAGAAAACGTGGCCTTTCCGCTAAAAATGCAGAAACTGCCCCGCGCCGATATTAGCCGCCGAACCGCCGACGCACTTGTTAAAGTGAACATGACCGAACACCGCCGGAAGTTCCCGAAGCAGCTATCGGGCGGACAGCAGCAGCGCATTGCCATTGCGCGAGCATTAGTCACCAATCCCCGGCTCATTCTGTGCGACGAACCCACGGCCTCGCTCGATAAAGAAAGCGTCGGTATTGTGATGGACGAACTGAAAGCTCTGGCGCGGGCGGGTAAGGGCGTGGCCGTGGTTACGCATGACCCCCGGCTAACCGAATACGCCGACCGGGCGGTGGAAGTAAAAAACGGAGTCGTTACAGCTATTGCTCTATAACTATATGCGTTCCTTACCTCTCATAGCCCTCACCGTATTGGCAGCCGCCTGTCAGTCCAAACCCGAAACCCCGGAGGCACCCACCAAGTCGAACGCGACCCCGGCCAAACCCATTACGCAGGTGGTAGGCATTGCCCGCATCGAACCCGAAGCGGGCCTGACCGACCTCTACGCCGGTGCTGCCGGTCGGATTGTGGCCCGCCCCGTTGCCGAAAACGATACCGTAGCGAAGGGGCAGGTATTACTCGCGCTCGATCCGCGCACCGAACGGGCGCAGGTGACGCAGGCACGGGCCAAAATCGGCACGCAACAGGCTACCATTGCGGCTCAGGAAGCGAGCCTGGCAGGTCTGAAACTCGACGCCGAAAAAGCCGAAGCTGATCTTGAATTAAATCGTAAGCTACTGGAAGTGAAAGGCATTACGGTCCAGACCCTCCGCGACAGTGAGGCCAATGCCCGCAAACTTCGGCAGAATTACCAGAAGGGCCTGGCCGATTTGCAGCAGGCGCGGGCTAAAGTTGCTGAACTGAACGCCGACGTAGCCTACTACGGCACGGTGGTGGGGCAGAAAACCCTGAAAGCCCCCGCAGCCGGGCAACTGCTCGAATGGAAAGTAAACCCCGGCGATTACGTTACGGCCAACACCGTAGTGGCTCAATTTGCACCCAAAGGCCCGCTCACGGCCCGGACGGAGGTGGACGAACTCTTTGCCGAGCGGGTGAAGGTTGGCCAAAAAGCAACCATCCGCTCGCAGGCAACCGGCAAAACGCTCGGCACCGGCACGGTCTATTTCACGGCGGCCTTTCTGAAAAAGAAATCGCTCTTTGCCGACGAAACTTCGCAGGAAGACCGACGCGTGCGCGAAGTCCGCATCCGCCTTGACCCCCATGCCGACGTGTTGATTAATGGGCGCGTGGATTGTATTATTAAAATAAGTGATGAGTGATGAGTAGGCTGACGCATTCTATTTATCACTCATCGCTTATCACTCATCACTCCTTATGCTTCACACCGCTTATCGATTTCTGACTTACGACAAAAGCAAGATGTTCGGTATTCTGGCGGGCATCGTCATGTCAGTGGTGCTGATTGGGCAATTGCTTGGCATCTTCAACAACATGACCGAGAGTGTGCGCGGGCTGGCTCTCAAATACGGTAACTACGTATGGGTTATCAGCAGTAAAACGCAGTCGGTCATGCAGTTACAGGCTATCGACGTGCGGGTTGGGCGGGAGTTGCAGTCGATTCCGGGCGTGGAGCGGGCCTATTCGATAGTGCTGGCTTCCGGCTCGGCAGAGTCGCCCAAAGGCACCAAATCGGCGTTGCAGTTTCAGATTGTGGGGGTGCAGGCGCCCGACTTCGTTGGGGGGAGTCTGGCCTATGCACCCGGCACGAACCTCGGCGACCTGATGAACGAAGGGGCCGTCATTCTGGACCGGGTGGCTGTTCCGCGTATGGACAACATTCGTGTGGGCGAGTACTTCGCGATCAACAATCAGCGGGTGTATGTCAGTGGTATCTCTATTGGCATGACGGGTTTTGGGGCTTCTTACGCCATCACGACCATCGAACGCGCCCGCAAACTGAGCGGCCAAAGCACCGATTTTGTCAATGCCTACCTCGTGGCGGTCGATACGACCCAAACCACCCGGCAGGCCGTAGCCGACCGTATTCAGCAGGAAATCAGGCAGGTGCGGGCATTGGAGGGGAAAACGCTGGGGGCCGAAACGCTCCGGTTTATGCTGGCAACGAGCAACGTAGCCGTGAGCTTCGGCATGATGGTAGTGTTTGCCCTGGTGGCGGGGTTTGTCATCGTGGGCCTGACGCTCTACTCGTCGGTCAACGACCGAATCCGCGACTATGGCACCATCAAGGCCATCGGCGGCAGCAACGGACTCATCCGGCGGCTGATTCTGACGCAGGCCGTGCTGTATGCCGTTATTGGTTTTGGAGTAGCCTTTGGGTTTTTACTCCTCATCAAACAAGCCTTGTCAGGGGGCGAAATGGAAGTGCATTACCCGCCTTTGCTTATCGTTATACTAATCGCTATAACACTGATTATCAGCATAATTAGCAGCCTGATTGCCTTGCGAAAAATTACCCGACTCGAACCCGTGCAGATTTTCAGAATGTGATGATGATACACCGAATTCTCCTGTTGGTAGCAACCAGTTTGGCAGCAAACGCCCAGACCCGCCTAAGCCTGACCGACGCACTGACGCTGGGCCTGAAAAACCGCCATGACCTTCAGGCCAGTGCGGTCTCGGTCGCCATAGCCGACAATGCGCTTCAGAAAGACCGGCAGAAATGGCTGCCCACGCTGACGGCTTCGGGTAATGTGCGCTACAATACCCAACTCCAGACAACCGTGCTACCGGCAGGCTTTGGCGGCAGCACCGAAGCCCAGCGGCTGGCCTTCGGCACGCGCAACAGCACTGTTTTTTCGCTTGACCTAACCCAACCGCTCTACCGGCCCGAAGCCAGCACAGACCGGGCTATTGCCCAGAACAGCCGGGCCATCGAGCAGGAAAAAGTGGGGCAGAAACAGACCGATGTTAAAATCCGAATTGCCGAAGCCTACCTGAATGTGCTGCTCCGCGACCTGCAACGCCAAACCGCACGCGCCGATCTGCAACGCTACCGGGCGTATTTCGACGTGGCCGACGGAAAACACAAACTCGGGAACTTACCCGAGCGAGACCATCTCAATGCCCACCTTGACCTACAAAATAGCGACCTCATGGCCCAGAAAGCCGAACAGAACTACCGCTCGGCTCAGGCAACGCTCTGCTACGAACTGAACATCCCGACCGACACGATGCTCGTGCTGACCGACCGGATTGATAATCAGCCCATCACGACCAGTCTGCCCACCACCAATTCAGCTAAGAACGAGCGCACCGAAGTCCGGCAGTTAGCCCTGCAACAGCAGAGCTATGTGTTGCAAAGCCAGAAAGTACTGCATGGGCTAAAACCCAGCGTGTCGTTCTACGGCAACTATTCGACGCAGTTTCTAAGTAATGATTTCAACTATTTTGGGCAACCCTGGAATCCGTTCAACCACCTCGGTATTCAGCTTTCGGTGCCGCTATCGGGGCAGTTTACCAGAAAAACTGACCTTCAGACCTACCAGTTACAGGCCCGGCAAACCGAACTGAACCGTCGGCAGAAAGAAGCCGACATTGCCAATGAAATCCGGCAGGCCCGCGACGACTTCGCCAACGCGCTGCGTAACCTGCAGAGTACTCAGGCCAGCCTCGGCGTAGCCCGGCAGCTCAATCAGTTGCAGCAGGATCAGCATAGGCTCGGTACGTTACTCTATACGCAGGTGCTGGACACCGAAAAATCATTGCAAACTGCCGAGCAGAACCACCTCGAAGCAGCTTACAGCTACCTGGTGGCCCGGCTCAACTACGAGAAAGCCGTGGGGGTTTATTGATATGCTGGGCGGGCCGTCCCACTACATACCGATGGCAAACGGTTTGTTGTACCCGTAGACGATCATCGACCGCTCTGGCACCCGATGGCATAGCCGCTATAGGTTGAGCTGGCGGCTGAGCAATACGTTATTAGCCGGTTTCTGTGCGGATGCCCTAAAAGAAGCCCTACTTCGGCGGGGTAAGCTCCAACTATTCAACCATTTGGCCGCAAGACTCACGCTGTAACGGTGGAGGGCTTTTTGCTGGAGGCACTCCTATTCTCGCTTACAATTGATGGTTGCCTAAAAAAAACACCGCGCAACTTGAATTATTCATCATGCATTAACTTATCAATCGCAGCCGCTAATTTCCGGTCTTTGTCGGTCACGACGTTGCCCGCATCGTGGGTAGAAAGGTTAATTGTGACTTTATTGTACACATTTGACCATTCAGGATGGTGATCCATTTTCTCAGCGATGAGCGCCACGCGGGTCATGAACGCAAAGGCTTCGCTGAAATCGGCGAAGGTAAAGTCGCGGGTGAGTTGGTTGTTGATTTCGGTCCACATAAAACAAGTCGGTCAGTTAGTGAGTCGATCAGTTATTCAGTAAAAATACTGTCTGACTAACCAACTCACTAACTGACCGACTAAAAAACGCAGAGAGGAAGGGATTCGAACCCTCGATACGGTTGCCCGTATACACACTTTCCAGGCGTGCTCCTTCAACCACTCGGACACCTCTCTAAAAACGAAGTCAGTAACTTAAGTCACTGACTTCTGGCAGAGAGCGAGGGATTCGAACCCCCGGTACCCTTGCGAGTACTTCTGATTTCGAATCAGACCCGTTCGACCACTCCGGCAGCTCTCTTTGTGGTTTGGGTGGTACGGCATTCCGGGTGCAAAGATGCACGTTTGTGGTTAATGACGCAACAGCCGGGCCGCAAAAAAATGTTTATTCGCTCATTTCTCCGCTCAGGGGCTGTTCCAGAAGCGCCCGCACAACGGCGGGGTCGCGCTCCTGCCCGAGGAGCACCATGAGTTTGGTTATAGCCGCTTCAGTGGTGATATCAGCCCCACTAACCACGCCAATTTGACCGAGTTGCTGGCTGGTCTGGTATTGGCCCTGCGTTACCCGGCCACCTTCGCATTGCGACACATTAAACACCACCACGCCCCGGTCAATGGCCTCTTTGAGCGTATCTAAAAACCAGCCATCGGTTGGAGCATTCCCCGCGCCAAATGTTTCCAGCACTACGCCCCGCAGGTTTCGGATGTTTACGATGGATTCTACAACCGGCTGGGTGATGCCCGGAAACAGCTTGAGAATCGTCACGCTGGGGTTCAGCGCTGTGCGAAGCGTTAGTTGCTGATTGGGCCGATACGGCTGAATAAATGGGCGGTTGTAGTCGATGCTGACACCTGCCGTAGCCAGATGCGGGTAGTTCTCCGACACGAACGCATTAAACTGCACACTCTCGCGCTTGGTGGAGCGATTGCCCCGCAACAGTACGGAGTTGAAATACACGCACACTTCCGGCACCATTGGTTTACCTTCTTCCTCGGCGGCCGAGTCTACTGCGGCCGCAATTTCGAGGGCGGTGATGAAATTCTCGCGGGCATCACTTCGAGCCACGCCAATGGGTAACTGCGCCCCGGTAAGAATAACGGGCTTGTTCAACCCTACGAGCATAAAGCTCAATGCCGAGGCCGTGTAGGCCATTGTATCGGTGCCGTGCAAAATCACAAAACTGTCATACTGACCGTAGTTGTATTGAACAATCTGCGCCAGTTCTACCCACACGGCGGGTTTCATGTTCGACGAATCAATGATGTCATTTAGGGTGAGTAGGGTAATATCGAAATCAAGCCGGTTCAGTTCGGGTAGCCGGTCGAGTACGCGCTCAAAATCGAACGGGATGAGTTGGCCCGCCGAGCGGTCGTAGACCATCCCGAATGTGCCGCCGGTATAAATAACAAGCACCGACGGACGGGGACGTTTGGGCGAAACCGGATTAATGTGAATGGTTTTGTAGGGCACTTAGATGAATGATGAATGATGAATGATGAATGATGAATGATGAATGATGAATGATGAATGATGAATGATGAATTTTACAAAACCAATTTGTTATTCACTATTCGGGCAGCAAATTTGCGTAAAGAGCGGGGAGTAATGATAGCGCGTTGGTAGTGGTATGCCGTGCTACGTCGTCTACGCTGATTTGGTTGAGGTCGGCCACGCGCTGGGCAATGAGCCGCAGGTAGGCGGGTTCGTTGCGTTTGCCCCGATGCGGCACGGGTGCTAAATAGGGCGCGTCGGTTTCCAGCACAAGGTGCGCCAGATCAATATGCGGCAGCACCTTGTCCAACCCACCGTTTTTAAATGTAGCCACGCCCCCAATGCCGAGTTTGAACCCAAGGTTAATGGCTCGGTTGGCTTCCTCCAGCGTGCCCACAAAGCAATGAAAAATACCCGTCAGGTTGGGAAGTGCCAGTTTCTCAATCAGGTCGGCGGCTTCGGCAAAGGCGTTTCGGTCATGACCGGAGCGGGTATGCATCGAAACCGGGAGTTTTTGCTCCGAAGCCCAGCGCAGTTGGGTTTCAAAGGCCATAAACTGCTGTTCAACAAAGGTCATATCCCAATAAAAATCCAGTCCAATTTCGCCAACGGCCATGAACGCGTGTCGGTTGAGCATGTCTTCTACAGCCGCCAGTTCGTCGTCCACCGTATCGGTCACATAAGACGGGTGCAGTCCTATCATGGGCAAACAGCGATCAGGATATTGGTCGGCGAGGGCCATCAGTCCCGGCACAGTTTCGCGGGCGCAGTTGGGCATCCAAATTTGACTGATCTGCTGCTTCTCAGCTTGCTGAAGCATCGCATCCCGGTCATCAGCAAACTGCGGATCGTAAATATGGGCGTGGGTGTCGATTAGAGTCATTAGTCAATAGTGATTAGTCGATAGTTGGTCGTCAAGGAAAAATACTATTGACTGACGACTCTTGACTATTCGACTTACATATACCTCCTTCCTTTCCAATCAATCGGTGTTGGCAGTAGGTAAAACACCACCGAGAGCGGCCCGATAAGAAGTTGATAGGCTTCAAAAAGCAACGCATACGGCCACAATTGAGTTTGCCTCAATCGGCTTATGCCAAACGAAATCGTCATCGTTTGAATGAAAAGTCGGGTCAAATATAAAGCAATAGCCAAAACAGGCTGAAAGAAGCCAAGCAACAGCAGCAATGGCCCGACCAGATACTGCCCATATAACGAAATGACCATCCAGGCGGGCAGTGCGGTTGCGCCCCGCATCCAGCGTTTGCGCTGATGTAGAAACTCCCGCAGTGTATCAACGGGTTTAGTTCGGGCCAGCACCTGCTCGTTCAGCAGATTTTTGAAACCATATCCCTGACCAATAATGGCCCGAAACAAAATATAATCTTCCACCACCGAAAACGGCAGCGATTCGTAACCACCAATAGCTTCGTAGGCTTCGCGGCTCACAGCCATGTTGTTGCCCATTGCCGTTATCGGAACGCCCATACTGCTTACTAAATGAGTCAGTGTGAGGTTATACAGCCAGTCAATCGTTTGGAGTTTATGGAAGAGTGTGGGGCCTTCGGGGAGCGTAACGCCCGTTACAATGCCTACTTTTCCGGCACACTGACGACTCATTTCCGTGAGCCATCCGGGAGGTACCTGCGTGTCGGCATCCGTAAAGAAAAGTAATTGGCCGGTTGCCTGCCGGGCCAGTTGCGCCAGCACATTGGCCTTCCCGGGCAAACCAGCCGTTTGTTGTTGAATGTCGTACAGCCGAAAACCAGGTTTATCCCGAATAAAATCCGTCACAACCGAACGGGTCGCGTCAGTAGATTGATCGTTTCCAATGAGCACCTCAACCGACTGAAACGGGTAATCGAGTTGGCTGATTGCCCGCAGGCAATCGAGAATGGTCGCTTCTTCGTTGCGGGCGGCAATCAGAACACTAATCGACGGAAATCCCGGTTGGGGCGGGACCCTCCGGCCTGGGTCAGTAACCGGCATGAACGGGTTGCGGAACAGACCGAAATGAATAGCCCCGTTCAGCAAAATGAGCCAGCATTCGGGGCAGCACATACCGCATGGTTGGCCAGGCTTTCAGGCTATCGTGAAAGACTACGATAGAACCGGGTTCAGTGTATTGAATGGTTTTGCGAAGGCATACGTCGGCGGGTAATCGCCGGTCAAAATCGCCGGTCAGCACATCCCACATAACGATGGAATAGTGTTCGATCACTTCGGCCACCTGCGACTTTTTAATGCGGCCATAGGGCGGTCGAAACAGGTCGGTTTCCACCCCTAACTGTACCTGACATTTTTGGATATTTTCCAGATAAGTCGCATCATCTGTTTTCCATCCATTCAGGTGGTTATAGGTATGATTTCCTACCATATGCCCCGCTTCAAGCACTTTATAGAGTATATCCCGGTGTTTAACCACATTATCGCCAATGCAGAAGAACGTCGCCTGGGCAGCAAATTTATCCAACTGCTCCAGCACAAATTCCGTCACGTCGGGAATCGGGCCGTCATCGAACGTCAAATAAATCGTCGGTTCGGCCTGTTCATCAATCTTCCACCAGAACTCAGGATAGACCGTTCGGAGCAAAAAATTCGATTTATGCAGAAAAAGAGCCAAAAGAATGCAGGATATAGGATGTATGATGTATGCTATATGATGTTAGGACTAAATACATCATATAGCATACATCATGCATCAGTTAAGGTTTCGTTCTTTCCAGACATAGCCTTTTCCCTGAGCCGCCAGCCCGAAGAAAAGCACGTAGAGCGGATAAAGCAGTTGAGTGAGCGGAATAACGCCCACCACCGATTTTTTTTGTAAAAAAACAAGAACTTGCCGTAAAAACAAAAACTCCGGCAGGACCTTCGCTGCTATAACGAAAAGAGCTACTTCATAGTTTAACAAACCGAAAAACCAGCTTAGGGAGGCCACCACCGGCGCAGCATTACTTAGAAAAACAAACACCGCCAGCAACGAAGGCCCGTAACTCGTATAGGCCCGCCATTTGCTCGCCCAGCGTTTCCGTTGGTGATAAAATGCCTGCCAAGATTGGTGCGCCTGCGTTCGCACAATGGCCCCCGGATTTTTCAGAAATTGAACCCCATCGGGATAGCGGGCGGCAATTTTATGCATCAGCAGTTCATCATCCCCTGAGGCAATATGGTCAACGCCCGCAAAGCCGCCCACTTCGGCAAACACCTCCTTTACGTAGCAGAGATTGGCGCCGTTGCACATGGTTGGAAAGCCGAGTGTCATAGTACCCGCCCCTGACCCAATCAGGCTGGCAAACTCGACCGTTTGCAGGGCATCGAAAACCGTATGTTCGGTGGTGAAGGTAACTGGTCCTGAAATGAGCCGGGCATTCGTTTTTCTCTGAAAAGTGGCTATTGTGGCGAGCCAATCGGGTCCCACGCGACAATCACCATCGGTGGTTACGATCAACTTACCCTTCGCTGAAGCAATGCTTTGCGTAATGGCCCGCTTTTTGGGCGAGGCTGTGTGTTCGTTGACTATGGGCAGAGGGAGCAGGGCAAAGGACGCGGTTTGGGCGTATTGCTGAACGATAGCCAGCGTCGCGTCGGTGGATGAATCGTCGGCTACAATGACCTCAAAACGGGTATACGTTTGTTGACTCAGGTCATTTAAGAGATTAATAATGTTACTGGCTTCATTGCGAACGGGAATTACGACAGTAATGAAGGCACCATCCTGAGTGATTGCGTCGGGCTGAAAAGCAGGCATTCGTAGCCACGTCAGCCAGAGCGTGAGGGTAAAGAATGCGTAGAGAAGGCTAATTGCCAACAGAAAAATGGTCATTATAGTCGATAGTCGTCAGTCGATACCGGGCCGCCGGAGCGGTCAGGAGTGGCTGACGCAAAACTAAGCGTGCGTCAGCCACTCTCGACTATCGACTGACGACTATCGACTAATTTTCAGTTTCCAGACCCAGATCAACCCCACCAGTACAGGGGTCAGAATGTTGGCGACCCAGAGGGTTAAGGTCGCCATCAGCAACACCGGAGCCGGTAGGGCAAAGGGAGCAAATACCCAGAGTGAAGCTGCTTCCCGAACCCCCAGATCGCTCAGCAGGTTAAACGCGGGCGTGATGGTTTTCACTAAAAATACCAACCCAATGCTGGATGCCATCACAGGGGCGGGTAACGCAATTCCCAGCAGTTGCAGCGCAAAATAGAACTGGAGCGAAAACACCAGATAGCGTAGAGTCGCTACGACCAGCGCCAGGCTAATTTCCTGGTCGGTGTATAGTCCGCCCACCTGCCAATAATGGGCAAACCGACGCAACCCCGGGCGATTGGCTGTCCAGTTGATGAGTCGCTGGCGCACCAGCCCAAACCCCACGCCCCCTGCCGATAGAAGGATCAGCACAATTAGTAGCCATTGCCCGGCCAGGGTATTCCGTTGGGAAACAACGGCTACGTGATGCGCCCAGGCGAGGGTTCCAAACACGATGGCTACATAGAATTGCATTCCGCCCGATACGAGGGACGCGCCAATAGCCTCTCCCCGCTGGCCCGACCGCAACGACAGCACCCGACCGGCGGTGTCGCCCAATTGAGCGGGTAGCGCGAACCCCAGCGACACCCCTGCCAGCACCCCCCGATAGGCATCCCAAAACGACGTTTGCTCAATTCGCTGAAGCAGAATCTGCCATTTCAGGGCTTCAAATCCCCAATTAACGGGTGTCAACAGGAATAATCCTAATAGCCACCGTCCGGGTTGCTGTACTGCTTGCCATTGATGTTGAATAAGGTGCCAGTTGAACGGTTGCTGCTCCAGAACATACACAATATAGGCCAGCAGCCCGGCAAAAACGGCAAGTTTTGCTCCGAAAATGATTTTTTTACCCGGTTTAAGCGACAAATCGTATGAGAACACGTTACTTTGTAGAAGAGCCGACACCCAGTCATGATCAGTACGCCCAATTCACCCGCCGTTATTCAGAAAACGCCAACCCCGGAGAAAATTATTCTCGGTGTAGACCCCGGAACGCAGGTTGCCGGTTACGGCATCATTTCGGTGAAGGCTGGCGTGATGAGCATGATGCAATACGGCGTGGTTCAGTTGAGCAAATATAGTACCTACCAACTGAAGCTCCAGAAACTCTACGAAACCATCCTGCGACTTATTGACGAATATCACCCCGACGAGATGGCCATTGAGGACCCCTTTTTCGGCAAAAACGTGCAGGCAATGCTCAAGCTGGGCCGCGCGCAGGGCGTGGTCATGGCGGCTGCGCTCTCCCGTAACATTCCTATTGTTGAGTATGCGCCCCGACGCATCAAGCAATCCGTAACGGGCAATGGCAATGCCTCAAAAGACCAGGTTTCGCACATGGTGAGCCATCTGCTTCGGGAAGACCTGAACCCGCAGTTTTTCGATGCCACCGACGCGCTGGCGATTGCCGTTTGCCACCATTTCCACGAAAACGCTCTCCCCTTAGTGTCGGGCAAAAAGACCAAGAAAGGCGCCTGGGGAGCCTTCGTAAGCGAAAACTCGAATCGGATTATGTAAGTTTTATACCTATGGAAACGACTTTCACCCTACGAAAAGAGGAGTTAGATACTGAGTTTTTAGAGGCTATTAAGCGGCTGTTCAAAAACGCTCGCGAATTGCAGATTACGGTCAGTTCAGCAACCGATTTTAACCTAACTCAACCCGAAACGCCAGCAGAATATACAGCCCGCTTAGAAAAAGCCGCGCAAAACCTCGAAGCTAATCGAAATCGAGTCGTTATGACCGATGAGCAATTTGATGATTTCTCGCTTAACCTCCTCAAATGAGAAACATCATTTTTGAACAGGACCCATTCGACGATTATACCGATTGGGCTATTTATAATAAATCTGTCTTTAAACGAATTTACGAAGTCATCCGAGATATTCGGCGGCATCCATTTGAGGGCATCGGTAAACCCGAACCGTTAAAAGGAAACCTGTCTGGCTATTGGTCCCGGCGGATTACTGACGAACATAGGCTGGTCTATAAAATCGACGCGAACGGCGACATTTTAATCATTTCAGTTAAGGGCCACTACGGGGATAAATAGTCGTCTGCCACCATTTCCACGAAAACGCGCTGCCCTTAGTGTCGGGCAAAAAAACCAAGAAAGGTGCCTGGGGTGCCTTCGTGAGCGAAAACTCGAATCGGATTATGTCATTACTTACATCCGGTAAAACATAGTGTACTGCAAGGCACCATATAAACGATACACCATCACAATGCAGGTGGATGGAATAGCTACACCGTCGTTAATGGCCGGTTTCCAGTTTAATTTATCGGGTGTCCATTCCGGCATATTCCGCATCACCTGCTGAACATAAGTACTTATAGGTCCCACCTGTCGGTTGGTGGCAGGGTCTGCATCAATCCGTACCTCAACGTCCACTACCTGCCCGATTTCATTGATAGTAAGGACGGCTGTCACCTTTCGGATTCGCTCCCCATCAACAAGAGCGCTTAATTTCTCTTTTACATAAGCTGACAAGTCCTTAGGCTTTCCCAGAAATCTGGCTGCCTGATAGAACGGTTCACAGGCTTGTTTCTCGCCTTCAGGTGTAAAGCACTGGCTTTTTGTGATACGGCCCAACTTATAATATTCTCGTCGTTTGATGGCTCCATCTTCATAAAACACCATAAAAGGGCCATTCAGGGCATCTTCCTTATATTCGCAGCTTACATAAACCCGTCCATTGGGATAGATGATTTTGGTAGGCCCGTGGTGAAGAATGCGGCTTGAACTATCCAGGCGATACCCATTGGTAAGGGTTTCTGGCAACAAATTATAGGAATCTATTCGGAACAACTGACCATTTTTGCGAAAAGTACGGACAGTGAAATAAGTATTCCGCTTGCCAAAATACATGATTTCCTGATCGTATTCGGCAAATGAACGATGCACGACCGGCACTTTTCCTACCGAATCGGCCTGCCCAACTGCGGACCGACTGAGAAAGAAGGTGATCGCAAATAGCCAGCAGATGGTCAGCGTATTCATTGGATAAAGTACATCGTAGAATACATGATGCAATGTACGAAACACAATCTAAGGAAGTTGTCAACGCACACAACCGAATTTATACGTAGAAGGTTGTCTTCAGGTCCAATTTTAACTTCGTTCTATCCCAGCATGGTTACTTATCAGTACATTCTTCATTTGCCAGCTTACCCACGCGGCTTTCACCTCATTACCCGCATCATTGAGCGAGAGTTTACGGCCCTGCACCAGATTCGCGCCGGACTATTGCATGTGTTTATTCAGCATACATCAGCCAGCCTGACAATCAATGAGAACGCCGACCCAACCGTTCGGGGCGATTTCGAGCGTTACTTTAACAAAACTGTCCCCGAAAACGAACCCTACTTCCAGCATGATTATGAAGGCGCTGATGATATGCCCGCTCACCTGAAAGCAGCTATGCTGGGAAGTTCAGTAACCATTCCGATTACGAACGGGAAACTAAACCTGGGAACATGGCAGGGTATCTACCTCGGCGAACACCGCAATGACGGTGGCCGCCGAACTCTTGTGCTGACAGCCTGGGGCGAAATGATGAATGATGAATGATGAATTTTACAAAATATATTGGTCTATCGCAATAATTGCCAAACTTCCCCCACACTCGTAACGGGCAACTGACAGGCCCGGTTGTAGCAGACATTAATGGCCGTCTGGCCATTAATTGGCCCGCGTTGTTCCAGAAGCGGTAGAGTGCTGGTATCGGCTGTACCACAAAGAACTTTGTTTGGATAAAATTCGGCGTCCAATTCGGTCCGAAACAGTTCAGCATCGGGGCCTACGATGGCGATTTCGGCAGTTGGGCGTGCACGAAGGGCAAACTGAGCCGCCCAGTTGGTGAGATAATCGGCGTTCTGCTGCACTAATGGTTGTACCCTTCCCAGCATCTGATCGGCGCGGTCGGCATAGTCAGGACGTTCGAGTAATAAACTAAGTGTATAGAGGTTTTCGGCCATAATCGAATTCGACGCCGGAATAACATTATCGAACAGCTCTTTCCGCCGGGCAATCAGCTCTTCACTATTCTTGTCGGTGAAGAAGAACATTGGGTCGGGACCGGTAAGCTCATCGACCGAATTATCCGAAAAGTTTGCCAGCACATACTGCATCAATTGATCGGCCTCCACGAGCCAGCTTTCCGTAAACGTAGCCTGATAGAGTGCCAGCAGCCCGTCGATTACGGCGGCATAATCATCTAAGAAACCTGCCTGTCGGGCGCGCCCCAGTTTATAGGTATGCCACAGACGCCCGTTCCGGCTATCGCGCATGTTCTTCAAGAGGAAGTAAGCCAGCCGCAGCGCCAGCGTTAAAAATTCCGGTTCGCCAAACACGCGGTAGGCCGTAGCCAGCCCTTTCAACATCAGGCCATTCCAGGAGCAAAGAATTTTATCATCTAAGCCCGGTCGGATGCGCTCGTTACGCACCCGGAGCAGTCGCGTGTGCGTGGCATCTAATCGAACATTCAACTCATCCAGCGACCAGCCCATGCGTTCGACAAAGGCTTCGTCGGATTCGGTGCGGTGAAGAATATTCCGTCCCGGCGTGGATTCGCCGTGCTCCCAGTTGCCCGCTTCCGTCAGGTTGTAGAGTTGAGCGAACCAGGTATAGTCAGGTCCAAGAATCTCCTTCAACTCTGGGGTAGTGAAGGTATAAAACTTGCCTTCTACGCCTTCGCTATCGGCATCAAGTGCGGAATAAAAGCCACCTTCGGAGCTGAGCAGCTCTCGTTCAGAAAATCCAATTGTTTGATAAACAACGTGTTTATAGAGCGGACTTTTAGTTAAACTATAAGCCTCTGCGTAGAGCGTCAGGAGTTGACCATTGTCGTAGAGCATCTTCTCAAAATGCGGGGCAAACCAGTCGCCATCGGTCGAATAGCGGGCAAACCCACCGCCTAACTGGTCATAAATACCCCCAAGCGCCATGCGGTCGAGAGTAAGTCTGACCTGATGCAAAGCAGCGTCATTCCCTGTCACATCGTAGTACCGTAGTAAAAAACGCCAGATGCTCGGCATTGGAAACTTGGGTGCCCGGCGCATTCCGCCCTTTTCGTCGTCGGCTTTTACGGCCACTTTGCGGTACAGAACTTCCAGCGTTTCCGGCGCAAATAGCGGTTCGTTTTGGGTCAGGCCATAGCGCTCGGCATCGGTCAGGTTCAGTTCGCGCGCAAACCCCTCCGCCGACTGCGCCAGGTCGTGGCGGTGTTCAGTAAAAGCCGCCTTTATGCTGTCTAAGAGGTTTATCCAGTTCCGTTGCGGCAGATACGTAACGCCATAAAACGGCTTCGCATCGGGCATTAGAAACACGTTGAGCGGCCACCCGCCCTGCACGCCCATCGCCTGCACAGCATCCATGTAGATCGCATCGATATCCGGTCGCTCTTCACGGTCTACTTTAATGCAAACGAAATGCTCGTTCATCACCTGCGCCACACCTTCCTTCTCAAACGATTCGCGCTCCATGACGTGACACCAATGGCAGGCCGAGTAGCCAATACTTACCAGAATGGGCTTGTCTTCCTCAATCGCTTTGGTCAGGGCTTCCTCGCTCCAGGGGTACCAATCTACCGGGTTGTTGGCGTGTTGAAGCAGGTAAGGGCTGGTTTCGTACTGGAGTTGGTTAGGCATTTTTCAAAAAGGTTATAACACAGAGATACACGGAGAAAACCGGAGATTCACAGAGGAAATCTATAAATCTCTGTGAATCTCCGGTTTTCTCCGTGTATCTCTGTGTTATAATTTAAAATCATTTAATGACTATTTTTTTCGTTTCGCTTCCCATCTCATTCTGAACGCGCAGAACATACAATCCGGGAGACAAACCGACTACATTTAACACTTCCTTAACACTGTTAACCGCCTTTCTAACCACCGTTTGGCCGATTGTGTTCAGCAAAACGAGTTCGGTTGAGGCAGTGGGCAATTGTCCGAATGTGACGGTTAGCAGGGTTTGCGCCGGGTTAGGGAATACGCTTATGCTGGGCAGAGCGGGTTCTATAGCGGTGACGGCTCCCATGTCGAAGCGACACAGATAGACCTCGCGACCGGTCAGTTCAATGGTTTGCTGCCAGGATTTGTAGCGAACCGTCAGGCTGGTTTTAGCCCCCTCGTCAGCGTATGGGTTCTGGGCCGCAATCAGGATTTTATTGCCGTTAACGATGCCCCGCCAAACGGGCAACTGCTTGTCCATCAAATCGCGGGCGGGCGTTTCAATCACCCGTTCGTAACTTCCCTGAAACATATCGGCAAAGCGTGACAGCCGATACAAACCGTGCGTAAAATGCTCATAAGCTGCGTAGGTATCCGTGCGGGTCGAGGCCAGGGTCGGGTTTTCCCAGAGCCACAGCCCGGCAGCCCCCGAAAAAAACGGGAAAATGGCGGTGGCTTCGGCCATAAAGGGCTGAATAAATTGAAATGCAGTGTTCGAGCTATCGTGATAACGCAGCCACACCCAGGGCACGACCGGTTTATTGCTCCAGGCCCGATTCACCTCCACCTGAAATAGCAGATACGCTAAATAATCCTTCGCGAATGGGTTCGGGTAATCATAATAATAATAGGCCGAGGGAGACAACGCATCCAACTGGTCATAATACGGTCCGCCAATGCCGCGCCCGGTTGAATCCTGAACGAGGTAGTTGGTTCGGGCGAGGTTGGTGGTCCAGTCGGCCCAGGTAAAGGTGGGCACGTTCGCGTAGTTGTTCAGCACGGGCGTGTCGGCATAGCTGCTCACGCTGATGCCTGTGAGGTCGGCGTGTTGGCGGATGTAACGCAGGGCCTCGGCATAGAGGTTCCGCATGGCTTTTTTATAAGCCGCCACGAAATCAGCGTCCGATAAGTTACGATATATTGCGGGTACACGGGCATCAGACTTGATCCTCAGAATTCGGGTATCGGTTTCCAAAATGCGCTCAATGTCTAAGGCCAGTCGATTGATGGGCAGAATATATAGCCCGGCAGCATTTTTCTGCCCACCCGCTATATCCGATAAAAAATGATCCCATTTGGCCCGGTAAGCGGTCAGGTCGTTGGCCCAGGGGCTTTCGATGGTTTCCCAAGGTTGATTTAATCCCGTCGCCACGCCGTAATACACCACCGCCCGCTGTTTGGACTGTACCAGCGAACCAAATTCGTTATTTTTGATATCGACCAGATGACTAAACCCGTGTCGCAACGGACTGGCCTGGGTATCGCTAAAACGAGGGCCACCATAAATGACCGGAAAAGGCAGCGAAAAATCGGGGAATTTGCTCCACTCAATCTGGTTTGGCACAGTCACAGGCGTGAATGTAAGCCGGTCCGCGCACTGCACCTGGGCCACCACCGGCTCATTCAGACAAAGCCAGGAAGCAGTCAACCAGCAAAAGAAAAAGCCAAACGAAACGCGCATTGCTTGAAGTTTCGGTAAAACTACGGAATTTTGAGGGCGAAGAGGTTATGACACAGAGATACTCAGAGCTTATAAGAGATTCACAGAGAAAAAAGACTTAAGCAAATCTCTGTGCATCCGCTCCGGCGGCCCGGTCTGTATCTTCTCCGTGCCACTCTATGTCCCAATTTCTTCGTAAAACTTAATAACCAATTCGTTATGAATTCAATCCGACTATTATTGCTCTCCGCCATATTGATGAGCAATCTAACGAACTGCAAAAAGGACGATAACAATACGCCTGCTCCTACAGCCGCTTCGCAAATCGAGTTATTGATTGCCAACAACTGGCGAACAGTTCGCGTAGCAACGCCCTACGGCCAGGAAATCAACAAATCCCGGCTGAATTTAGCCACCCAAGTGCTCTATGACCTGAACATGCAGTTTCGGAACAACGGCACCGTTCGCGCTTTGGACCCCAAGCAATCTAATTCGGTGGTGAACAATGGCACCTGGAAACTTACGCCCGACAATCAATCCATTGACGTAGATGTGTCGGGCTTTAAGGGCAACTTTCCAATCATTCAACTTACCAAAACCAAACTCATTCTCCGGCAGCGTGCCCCCGTCGATGGCAAAAACGCCGACATTAACTTAGAGTTTGATCCAACTTTATAAATGATTGAGTGAGAGATTGATAGAATAGCTAATGCAGAAATCTATTCTATCAATCTCTCACTCAATCATTCAGTCCCTATGAAATTTGAAACCGAGCCGGGCTTTTTTATTGCTGCCGATGCCTGGGGCGATCCGGCGCATCCGCCCGTACTACTCCTGCATGGCGGAGGGCAAACCCGGCATTCCTGGGGCGACACGGCGCGGTGGCTGGCCGATGGGGGCTGGTATGCGCTGGCTCTCGATGCGCGGGGACATGGCGACAGCGATTGGTCGACGGAGGGTCACTATAGCATTGAGTATTTAGCCAGCGACCTTCGTGCCGTTTGCGCTCAGTTTAAACATAAACCTGCCTTGGTAGGCGCGTCGATGGGTGGTATGACGGCCTTGGTTGCCGAAAGTGAACGCCCAATTGGAACATCATCCATTTGTTCGGCTATTGTGCTGGTGGATATTGCGCCCCGCACGGAGCAGAAAGGCATCGAGCGAATTTTTGCCTTCATGAGTGCCAATCAACATGGATTTGCCACTTTAGACGAAGCTGCCGAAGCTGTGGCGGCCTATCTCCCCCACCGGTCGCGCCCTTCCGATCACAGCCGCTTAGAAAAGAATCTCCGACTACGCCCCAGCCCGACCGGTGAACTCCGCTATTACTGGCACTGGGACCCGAAGATGCTGGCTCTGTGGCAGCAATACACCCGCCCCGACCTGAAAACGCAGTACGAAGAACGGCTTTACCGAGCGGCCCGCGCCCTCACCGTGCCCACGCTCATCGTGCGCGGAGGTATCAGCGACGTGGTCAGCGAAAAAGTAATGGCCGAATTTTTGGATGCCGTTCCGCACGTACAAAGCGTAAGCGTTTCCGACGCAGGCCATATGGTGGCAGGCGACTCCAATCATGCGTTTACGAAGGCGGTTATTGAGTTTTTGACTAATATTGAATGATAGAGTGATAGAATGAGTGAATAGGTGTATGCGCCAGCTATTCACTCATTCTATCACTCTATCATTCAATCATTAAAAAATGAAAAACTCCCCCCGTATCCTCACTGCCTGGACGTTCTACGATTGGGCGAACTCGGTACATTCCTTAGTCATCGTATCCAGCATTTTCCCGGTCTATTTTTCGGCGACGGCCCTTAACGAGACGGGTGGCCCGGTCATTAATTTTCTGGGCATCTCCATTAAAAACTCGGTCCTGTTTTCGTACACGATTTCGGCGGCTTTTCTATTCACCGCCATGCTATCGCCCATTTGCACGGCCATTGCCGATTACAGTGGGCGCAAAAAGGCGTTTATGAAAGCGTTCTGCTATACCGGGGCCATCAGTTGCAGTCTGTTGTATTTCTTCACGCAGGAAACGACCACCTTTGCCGTTATCTGCTTCTGGCTCAGCCTGATTGGCTGGAGCGGCAGTATCGTTTTCTACAACTCTTACCTGCCCGACATCGCCACCGAAGACCAGTACGACCGAGTCAGTGCGCGGGGTTTTTCGATGGGTTACTTAGGGAGTGTACTGCTTATGATTCTTAACCTGCTGGTGATTCTAAAGCGTGAGTGGTTCGGCAATATCTCCGAAGGCATGGCCTCCCGCATCGCCTTCCTGACCGTTGGCATCTGGTGGGTTGGCTTTGCCCAGATTCCCTTTAGCCGCCTGCCCGATGGAGCGAAAAAAGCCGTGGCCAAGAGTGGAAATTATTTGCTCAACGGCTTCAAAGAACTGCGTCAGGTGTGGGCCGAATTGCAGGAGCTTCCCTTAGCCAAGCGGTTTCTGGTCTCGTTTTTTGTGTACAACATGGCAGTGCAGACGGTGATGTACGTGGCCACCATTTTCGGGAGTGACGAATTGAAATTGCCCGGACAGAGCCTGATTATCACGATCTTGCTGATTCAGTTGGTCGCCATTCCGGGCGCTTACGGGTTCTCGCGGCTGTCGGAGCGGGTAGGCAATACGTATGCGCTCATGACCGCCGTTGTCATCTGGATTGGCGTTTGTGCAGCCGCCTATTTTGTGCAAACCGAAACGCAGTTCTTTGGATTAGCCGCCGTTGTGGGCTTAGTAATGGGGGGCATTCAATCCCTCTCCCGCTCGACCTACTCCAAGCTCATTCCCGCCACAACCGACACCGCTTCGTATTTCAGTTTCTACGATGTGACCGAAAAAACATCCATCGTCTTCGGCACCTTGGTGTACGGCCTGATTGAGCAACTCACGGGCAGTATGCGAAACTCCGTACTGGCGCTGCTGGTGCTATTTGTGATTGGTTTTGTACTCTTATGGCGGATTCCCTCGCAAAAAATCTACACCGCCCGCTTGGAAGAAGCAGAAGTTTTGTAAGTTTGCAATAGATATATGATGTAGGATATATGATATATTTGTGTTGTCGTCAGCTATTTCATACATCATATATCCTACATCATACATAATAAAGGAGGTTAGCTCAGTTGGTTCAGAGCGCTGCTTTGACAGAGCAGAGGTCAGCGGTTCGAGCCCGCTACTTCCTACCAAAATTAAAAAGCCGCTTAATTTTGACGATTAAGCGGCTTTTTAACCTAATTTCATTAATATATTACTATATATCAGGAGCATATTTTCGCATAAATAAATTAACACTTTCTAACATTAATTTGGCTGCTTGTTTATCACTTACTTCGTCCCAATAGCCATGAGCAGCATTATTGCGTCGGCCGCCCCAAGAAGTAATATCTTTCACGTCAGTTTTAGTGATTTTATCACTCTGACGCAATGCAGTAGCATATCTATCAATTGACTCCCTGGCCCCATCCTCCATCAGTCCTTCATCTACACACCAATTTCTTAAAAATTCCTCTAAAGCCGCACCAATTAAGGTTACTGCGGCTGCTGGGTGAACTTCGTTTTTATTAAGGAGGGTCTGTGCTTGGTCAAGTATGTCAGAAATAACATCAATCTGAGCTTGTTTGAAAGAGGATACGCTTTTTAGTAATTTTTTCTCTGCATAACTTCTTAAAGCTAATAATGCTTGTCTTGAATAACTAATTCTTAAATCTTGACTATAGCCAAATGCTTCATATGCATGATTGTAGAAATGGCTACTCTTCCCACTATAATCTTCTAACAGTTGTAGAGTCTGATTGTACAATATATCTACTTGAAATCTTCCTTCTTCTGTTTGAATATTTAATGTGGTTAATTCATGAAGAAGTAAATTGATTTGATCTGTTAAAAAACTCATACAATATCTTTTTGAAAATGATACCCAAGTTGAGCCTTAAACTGCCCATAGCCCAGTAATATTTCTATCACAAATAAAGCTTATCTCCATACATCAGATTCTCAACACCAATAATTTCGTCAACATCATCCCAGAAGGCGTTGTAGGGCGTAAACGTAACGTTTTGGCGTTATTCGGGTGTTGTATTCAATAACTTAGTTGACCAAATTAAAGGGAATCTCACGCTACGCCCATCTGATAAATCATACTGAACCGTGTCATTGCTTATTGACACGCCTATTAGTGTAAATTGTAGGTTTACTGGCGGTCGTTGCTGTAAATTAGCTGTCCTTTTATTTGTAGTCAGCTTTTCTGCTGTCATTTTATTTCTCATACCAAAAGATAAGCCCTACTTCCCAACCTTATACATCATCCCGTCGTCCTTCGTAAACAGGTAGATTTCGCCAAAAGCGTCCTGCCCGATTCGTAAATCCACTTTGTTGGCTTTGCTCAGTTCTTTCAGCGTTGTTTGCTTCCCATCTATCTGGAGCGGGAACTCATGAATCGTGGTTTGCGAACCCTCCCGTATTTCGTTCAGGTTGACGTAGAAAACCCGGCCCCGGACAATTTCGCCGAAGATGTATTTACCTCGTAGCTGTGGCACCTGACTGCCCGTATACTCGAAGCCGCCCATGATGGCATTGCCCTCGTCGTGGTCGAATTGAACCACCGGGTACGAATAACCATAGGTAACGTCATTTTTCGGCAGCGGATACACGCTGTTCGTATTGGCGGGCGATTCAATCAGAAACGTTCCTTCGCGGTCGGGCCAGCCGTAGTTTTGGGCGGGTTTGAGCAGGTAAAGCGACTCAATCTGCCGTTGGCCAATGTTGGATACAAGCATCCGGCCATCTTTTGTCCACGAAATCCGGTTCGGATTTCTGAAACCCTCAGCATATACTTCGTCTAATCCGTCTTTATCAATATAGGGATTGGATTTTGGGATACCGTATTGACCGTTTTTACTGGTTCGGCCCGTAGGGTCTATTCGGATCACTTTACCCCAGATGTGGTTTTTATTTCTCGGAACAAATGGATACCCCTGCTCAACGGCCCCGCCATCGCCGATACCGATGTACATCAATCCATAATCGGCATCGGTTGGTTTTGCGTAGGGATTAAAGGCGATTTCCTGCATCCCGTGAATCTGCCCCACTACGTTTACCCGAAGCAGTTCGCGGGGCTTTCCCGCAAAAGCCCGCGACCGGGGATCATCGACTGTCCACTCGGTAATTACCCATTGGAACCGAACGGGAATGCTATCCGCATACGCAAAATCGGCTGTGGCAGTCTTGCCCGGTTCGGTGTGGGTGGTGTAGAAAAGGCCATTTTTCGCGTAATCGGGGTGAAAGGCGAAGCTACCTAAGCCCGTGGCGAAACCGGGCGCAGTGACAAAGTTTTTGAAATGGTTCGTGGCATCAAAATAGACTTCCGGTTGGTTTCGGTCATTCAGAATATAGATTTTCCCCTGTAAATCTTCGACCAGAATTTCCTTCGTGATGGGATGATAGCCCATCTTGTTCAGTCGGGTGCGGGGCTGGGTTGCATTCGTAAACGGAAACTGGGTAACCCGCTGCAAATTCAATACAATATCCGACAGGGCTATTGCCGGAACAATGGGGTTCTCCAACGCGCCTTTTTTAGCCGAAGCACTGCTTTCCGGGGCGGGTTTCTCCAGAATGTAGGCAACTAAATCGTTAATTTCCGCTGGCTTCAGGTGCTTGAAATCAGGCATAACCGTACCGAATTTTTTGAATTTATCGGCGGCACGGGCTACCCGCGCATCAATCATCGCCTTGGGGCTTTTGATAAATTCGGTGAGGTAGTTTTCATCAACAACTTCTTTCAATCCGCCAAGCTGCGGACCGATGCCATCCTGCCTGAAATTATGACAACTGGCGCAGTTCGTTTCAAACAGTTTTTCGCCAGTGCGCGCATTCTGAGCAAACGAAGACTCACCATATGACAGGGCGATTACCCAAAAAACAAGAAGTCTGATCGACAATAAAAAGGAGAAGTGGCAGCATTGATTCATACTGTCTAAAGCAGTAATTGACCAATTTTACTACTTAACATACATTCGAGTTTGTAGTACCGACCGTCCCGGTCGGATGAGAAAGGAGGAATGGCAAAAGCACGCCTTCAAATTCTTAAACAGGCTCGTAGTTTAAGAATCAATAATATCGCCCAATTTTCTCGACAATTTTCTTCTTCATTTCGGCGGGGTCTATGCTGCCCTGATGCCGGTAAGCCACTTTACCACCGGGTTCGACCAGTAGCGTATAGGGCAGTGCACCCTGCCATTTGGGGTCAATGGTTTCGATGAGCCTGTATTTATCGGTCGAGTTGACCAGATAATTTTTGCTGGATACCTGCAGTCGTTGCAGTGTGGCTAAGGCTTTGTCTTTTTTGTCGGGTACGTCGGCGCTGAGGGTGATGAACTCAAATTCGCGATTGCGGTACATGCGGTTCATGGTCACAAATTCGGGCAATTCCGTCACGCACGGGCCGCACCAGGTAGCCCAAACGTTAATCAAGCGTACTTTGTCGGTTTTGTTCGCCAACAGAATTTTCAGGCTGTCTTCGTTGATAAGCGCCAGTACCACCGGTTCTTTGGCCCACACAAGCGGAGCCTTTTTCGCCCAGTCGCTTTTTTCCATCCATTTGATGGAGCAGCCGAAAGTTTTGGTTTTAGCGATGGCCACCGGCTTTCCGGCCAGCATCGCGTCGAGAGCCGCCCGGAGGTCTTCGGCATTGGCCGAGCCGGGTTTTTCGGACCCATCTAATCGGCCAGTGTACTGGAGTTTACGCTGCTGGTCGAACACAAAGGCGTGTGGCGTGGCAACGGGGCCGTATTGCCGCGACATCGTTTCGGTTTCGCCATCGAACAGGTACAGAAAATTGTAGCCTTTGTTTTTAGCGCGCAGTTTCATTTCGGCAAAACTGTCGCCCATGTCCGTATAGCCCATTTCGTCTAAGGAAACGGCTTGCGGGTAATTGGGCGAAACGGCCACAACGGTAACGCCTTTATTTTTGTAATCCGCTGTGAGGGCTTTTATCCGGTCTTCATACGCCTGCGCTGTGGGGCAGTGATTGCAGGTAAAAATCAGGACCAGTACGTTAGCATCAGCAAAGCTGTTGAGCGTGTAGGTTTTCCCGTCGACGCCAGGCAGACTAAAATCCGGCGCCGAAGTGCCAATATCCAGCGTTTTGGGATCGTCAGCAAAACCGGGGGTGACCAGGAGCCAAAGGCCAATCGATACAACGAGCGTCCGGCGAAGGGCTGCGATTGAAAACGGAGGCATGAATGAGTTCATAGTCAAGAGGTTAGTATGGTGTTTTCTCAAAAACCTGCTTACTTTTACTACATACATTCTCAAAGCTTACACCAAAGTAAAACTCATCGGTTACGGTCAGAATTTTATAGATCCACCCCTATCATGAACAGAACCTATCATAAACGCTTCGGCCTGTTTCGCAATCCGGCGGTTCGGCGGGAATTGCAGTCGCTCAACCCCGTTCGCGACCACCAGCGAATGGTGCATTTGCTGACGGCCTACGAATTTCCGTTCGACATTACCCGCGCACTCGAATTAGCCCTTTTTCATACCTACGCCAGTCCGCGCGTATCGGGGTTGCTGGCCCGCACGGGTGAGTTTGAGCATCACGGCCAGAAACGGTACGACGACACCAGCCGCCTGATTTCGGAGTTTATGGAATCGGGCTACAACAGCGATAAAGGCAGCCGGGCCATCGCCCACATGAACCACATTCACGGCCATTACCGCATCGACAACGCGGATTTCCTATTTGTGCTGGCTACGTTTGTTTTTTACCCCATCGACTGGATTACTCGCTACGGCTGGCGAAAACTGACCGTTTCCGAAGAACAAGCCCTGTTTTATTTTTTCCGGGAAGTGGGTCGGCGCATGAACCTGACCGATTTGCCCGAGAACCTGATTGCATTACGCCGGTTTACGGATGCCTACGAAGACCGACATTTTCGCTATACCGAAAGCAACCGGAAAATCGCCGATGCTACCGTGAAGATTGTACAGGGCTGGTTTCCCCGGCTGTTGCACCCGTTCGTTCAACCCACGTTCTCGGCGCTGATAAACGACAAATTACGAATGGCGTTTGGCTACCGACGCCCGCCCGGTTGGTTCACGGCCATGACGACCGGGGCTTTATGGGTTCGCAAATGGCCGCTGCGCTGGATTACCTTCAAGCCCTATCCCACATTAGTTGCCAATACGACGTTCCGGCATTACCCCGCTGGCGCACCCGACATTGAAGCTGTTGGGCCGGAGGAGATTTTACAGAAGTAGACGAGTATATTGTAGTGCCGAATCTCCGGCTTCGGTAGTGAAGCAAACGAGCAGATAAAACACTACCGAAGCCGGAGATTCGGCACTACACCATATCGCACAAAAAATTTTCATTTTTTTTAAACAACTCGTCAACCCACTCAGTTATATAGTTGTCTTTCGTTTGAGATGGGAAGATTAGTAACAGTGATGTAATTAGAGTACCCATTGAAAGCGAAACCCAAAGCCAGGTAACTTCGGTTGTCTGGCTTTCTTTTTTACCACACATACGTGCCAACAGCCCCACCAGCCAACGTAGCACGGGCCTGTTTTCCGTCAGTGTCAATAGTGAATTTTTGCGTTACAGCACTGTCGTTCAGGACAATCAGCACCATGCGACCATCGGGTGTTTTAAAGGCAACATTAGGCAACGACTTGGGTAGATCGGACGCAACGCGAACGGAACCGGGCCGAACGAATTTCGATGCTACGGCAACGTTGTAGTAAGCTGGATTACGCCTGACTTTGTTTCGGTCGATGGTCAATGCGCCTAAACATTCTGTGCAGCCGCCGGGCGTATGTGGGTTTTGCGCGGGGTCGGCGGCAAGGTTCCATTGCAACACCGTGCGGCTCCAGTTGCGGGTGGCCCCAATGATGAGTTCGCGAACGTGCCAGGCCAAGTCGCCTTTCAGATTGCTTGGCGCACCAATCCACTGTTCGGTGAAATACAGATTTTTGTCGGGGTAAGCAGCATGGACTTCCGAAAGCGCAGCGATTGACCCGCCATAGAGATGAAAAGCAGAGCCATCAACGTACTTTCGGGTTTCAGGGTCGTTCAGTACCGTGATCGGGTAATCCGGTCGGTCGGCGTTGTGGTCGTAGAGAATAATTTTTGTTTTCAGTTTCGCGGCCTTAAACGCCGGTCCCAAACTCTTTTTGATAAACAAAGCCTGTTCAGACGGGAGCATCAACAGGCTTGGGTTGTTGCCCGGATGGAGTGGCTCGTTCTGAATCGTGACGGCATCAATCCGAATGCCCTCTTTAGCCATACCCTGAATGTATTTAACGAAATACTGGGCGTAGGTGTCGTAGTAATCTAATTTCAGGCTCCCTCCTTTCGAGTTGCCATTGGTTTTCATCCAGGGCGGTGGTGACCAGGGCGACCCCAGAATCTTCAGACTGGGATTAATGGTCAGAATCTGTTTAAGCACCGGAATCAGGTATTCCCGGTCGGGTGCGAGGCTGAATTTGATCAGTTTAGGGTCGGTTTCGCCAGCAGGCAAATCGTCGTAGGAAAACACCCGCTCATCAAGGTCGGAGGCCCCAATGCTCACCCGCAGATAGCTCACGCCAATTCCTTTTCCTTCGGTCGAGAAAAGATCGGTCAGCAGCTCTTTTCGGGCGGTAGCGCCCATGCGGCCAATGAGCATAGCACTGCCGCCCGTTAGTGTATAGCCGAAGCCATCGATAGTCTGGTACGTTTGCGAAGCATCGACATGAATCGTGGTTTCCGGCCGGGATTGACCCGTTTTGGCGAGCACTAACGGAGCTTGTTTCGCAAATAAAACCGGTCTGTTAGGGTCAGTCAACCAAAATTCGACAGGGTTTGGAGCGGCCCGGCGGGTCTGGACTGACCCAGTCTGCCCCGCTCCATTTTCAGCGCAAAGAATCAGGACACTTAGCAGAAAGCCAATCGACCAGAACTGTGTAGACCTCATAAGTGCGTTTATCCGATAGAACCGTACAACAGGCTGATTCTACTGATTCGGGTCGGTGATGGACTGACTCATCAACGTTTCTGCTCTTCGTTTCCGTTTTCGCCGGTTCAGTACCACATTCCGCAGTTCGTATTGAATCCCTTGCACCTTAGCCGTTTCGCGGTAGTCGTGCAGCATATTGAAAATATCGTGGTCGATAAATGGGGCTTTGCTGCCATCAATCACCACCTCATCGCCGGGTTGGAGCGAGCCGAGAGCCTCTTTCAACTGGGGCTTGCTGAGGAAATACAAATCTTTCTCAAATTCAATCGTCACTTTCTGGCCGGAGCGCGTGAGCCGGAAGGTGGTCTGGAAATTTGTGTAGAGTACATAGATGATACCAACCACCGAACCAAGGGCAATTCCAATCAGCAGGTCAGTGAAGACAATTCCAACCACGGTTACAATGAACGGAATAAACTGGCTCCAGCCATCGCGGTAGGTTTTTTGGAAAATACTGGGTTTCGCCAGTTTATAGCCTACCATGATCAGGACGGCCGCCAGACAGGAAAGCGGAATCAGGTTGAGAACCGGGCCACCCAGAAACACCGCTACGAGCAGAAAAATACCATGCAGGACGGCCGACATCCGGGTTTTAGCCCCCGCATACGCATTGGCCGTCGTGCGAACCACCACTGACGTTACCGGAAGCCCACCAATTAGGCCCGAAAGCATGTTGCCCACGCCCTGCGCGATAAGTTCCTGATTGGTTGACGACACCCGCTTAGCCGAATCGAGCCGGTCAGAGGCTTCCAGATTAAGCAGCGTTTCCAAACTGGCTACGAGCGCAATGGTAACACCAATACCATAAATCTGAGGGTTAGCCAACACACTAAAATTCGGGAAGTCGAAAATGGAGAACAGACTTTTGCCCGGCGCAATGGTCGGTATCTGCACCATGTGCTGATGAGCGGTATCGCCCAGATACCAGGCTGGGATGAAAATCCGAAACAGTTCGTTCAGCGATAATCCCAGTCCAACTACGACCAGGGGCGCCGGAAAACTTTTAATGAGGGGACGTTTGCTTTGGCCTGCTATGCGGTCCCAGGTAATTAAAAACGCCAGCGAGAGTAAACTGATAACCACCGCCCCCGGACTGGCCGTTTCGATGGCCCGGTAAATTTCAGAAATCGTATTTTCACCATCGGCCAACTGCTGAAACTCAAATTCCCCTTCGTAGTCATTGTCGCGGCCTAAAGCATGCGGAATCTGTTTTAAAATAATTACAATGCCAATGGCGACGAGCATGCCTTTAATGACACTGTCGGGAAAAAAACTGCTGAACCGTCCTGCTTTAATCAATCCTAATATCAATTGTATCAGGCCAGCCAGCACAACAGCTACTAAAAACGCTTCGTAAGACCCTATTTTTGTAATGGCATCGGCCACGATAACAGCCAGCCCCGCAGCGGGACCACTTACGCTGACTTCAGAACCCGATAGCAGCCCGACCACAATGCCGCCAATCATACCCGCCACTAAACCAGAAAACAAGGGAGCGCCAGAGGCCAGCGCAATACCGAGACAAAGCGGCAGCGCCACCAGAAAAACAGACAAGCCTGATGGCAGGTCCTGCCGTAAATAAGCCAGTTTATACTGACTTAGGGTACGAAACGGGCTAACTCGTTGCATAAAAGGGGGTATAATTCAAATTTCTGGTTTTCTGACGCTCTCAAATTGAGCATCGTTGCACGAAATTAAAAAGAGATTAAAAAATAAGTACAACCTTGTCATAAAATATGTTCACACAGCTCGAAAAGGCGTTTATCCAGGCTAATCTTACCGCCGACGTCGGGACGTTGCTGCTACGCGGGCAATCGGCCGAATTGCCCATAAAAAAGCTGGCGGCACAGATTGTGGCCCGTCAGAAAGCCCGCGAGAAACTCCCCACCTGGTATGCCAACCCCGACCTTATGTTTCCGCCCGCCCTATCGGTTGAGCAGGCATCGTCGGAACAGACCGCTCAGTACAAAGCGTCGTTGGTGAACGGCCATTTACTGATTGACCTGACCGGCGGGATGGGCGTCGATACCGTAGCTTTTTCCCAGCGTATGGAGCAGGTGGTATATGTGGAGCGGCAATCCGAATTAGCCGAATTAGCCGCGCATAATTTGCCGCTACTGGGAGCCAAACCGGTACGGATTGTACCGGGTGATGGCATGACTTTTCTCGACAATGAGAGCGCCTGGAAACAACTAACTGGTGCCCCGGATGCAATAGTCGACTGGCTTTATCTTGACCCACACCGACGAAACGAGCAGGGCGGCAAGGTCGTGCTACTAACAGATTGCGAACCCGATTTGACCCACCCCGATACCATTTCTAAGCTGCTGAATCGAAGCCGGAAAATTTTACTGAAGACTTCCCCGTTACTTGACATCGATTCAACCGTCCGACAATTGGCGGGAGCGGTTGAATCGGTACATATTGTGGCTGTACAGGGCGAAGTAAAGGAAATTTTATTTACCCTTGTCAATCAAACAGTTATGCAGGAAAGTATTAAATTTAACGCTGTTAACCTAACTAACTCGGGACCAATAATCCTATCCTTTCAGCGACACGAAGAACGCACTGCCGAGGTGGTATTCGGTGATCCACAGCAGTACGTGTACGAACCCAATGCAACGATCTTAAAGGCGGGAGCTTTTCGGTTAGTAGCAGATCGTTTTGGCCTAAAAAAACTGGCACCAAACAGCCACCTTTATACAAGCTCTATGCTGCAGCGGGAGTTTCCAGGCCGGATATTTGAGTTACAGAACCTGATTAAACCCGACGCTAAAGCCCTGAAAACGATTTTGCCTGATTTGAAAGCTAACCTGACCGTCCGAAATTTTCCGCAGACCGTAGCTGAACTGCGGAAAAAATTAAATTTGCGCGAAGGCGGAAATGCGTACATTCTCGCAACCACCCTGCTGAACGGTGACAAACGATTATTGGTTACCCGAAAAGTTGACCCATTGTCCGTTTAATCAGTTTATCTTGTACCGCCGGATAAGAATCCGAAAAACCACCTACCAACTATGACTAAATTAGTTCGTACCGCACTCATTTATTGCCTGTTAGCCTCCCCTATCTCAACGTTTGCTCAAACTGTTTATGCGGGTGAGAGTACGATTGATAAAGCCAAAATATCGGGTCTCTACCTGACTCTACAAGGAGACGGCAAGCAAATTGAAAAAGACTGGGAAACGCAGTTGCAAACCTACGGGCGCGTGAACGCTTCGCGGGGCACATATCGTATTCCAAACGCCGACATTTCGGCCATTTCATCGGAGCCGATTAATTTGGTTAGCACGGTAAAATCGTCACGCACGTCGGCGACCATTTTTGCGGCCTTCGATTTGGGGAGCGGCAATTACGTGACGCCCGGCGGAACAGGCTACTCAGCCGCCGAGGGTGTGTTGAAAAGCTTTGCCGATAAGAGCTTGTTCGGGCTGGAAGTTAAAACCGCCGAAACCGGCTTTGATGAAGCGCAAAAAAATCACCAGAAGATGGTTCGGAAAGGTGAACAACTCCAGCGGGCCATTGAGCAAAACGCTAAAGAAAAAGAGCGACTACTGAAACGTATTGATGACAACGCGAATGAGTTAGAGCAACTCAAAAAGGACATTGAGACCAACAAAACCGAGCAGGAAACGGCCCTAACCGAACTTGAGAGTCGCAAAAAGAACGTCGAAGCCGTTAAAGCGAAGAAGAGCAATTAAAAGTCGACAGTCGGTAGTCAAGAGTAGCTGACGCAAGAACAAAATACGTGCGTCGGCTACTCTTGACTACCGACTGTCGACTGACGACTATAACTCAGTTTCCTTCCTTGAAAAATACCCGCTTCACGCGCTCGCTTACGCCGGTCAAAATTTCGTAAGGAATGGTTTCCATGCGTTGGGCGAGTTCAGTAATGGGTAGTTCGGTGCCAAAGATCACTACTTCGTCGCCCTCCGTAGCCGAAGCCTCCGTTACGTCGATCATGGTCATATCCATGCATACGTTGCCAACGGTTGGGCATCGGGTGCCATTTACCCATACGTCACCCACGCCATTGCCCAATCGTCGGTCATAGCCATCGGCGTAACCAATAGCGAGCGTGGCAATACGGGCGTCGTGGTCCAGTACACCCCGGCGGCTATAGCCTATCGACTCGCCAGCCTGTACGGTTTTGATCTGGCTAATGACGGTGCGGAGTGTGCCAACCGTTTGCAGAGCAGCCTGATTGGTGCCGGTGGCCTCAACGCCATATAGCCCGATACCGAGCCGGACCATGTCGAGTTTAAATTGCGGAAACCGCACAATACCCGCCGAATTGAGCAGATGGCGCGTTGGGCGGTAACCTAAGGCCGTTTCCAGCATGGTCGTGCTCCGCATGAACGTTTCGTACTGCTGCTGCGAAAACGTGTTGAACCAGGCGTCATCGGCCCCGACCAAATGGCTAAATACCGTAGCGACATGCAGATACGGATGCTGTTTCAGGTAATCGGCTACGGCTTCCAGTTCCTCTTCCAGAAACCCCAGCCTATGCATGCCTGTGTCGATTTTCAGGTGGATATTTATTAGTGAAGCATTACGCTCCACCGGGTTAAAACCCGGCGCAGATGATCGAAATGGATGAACTGCAGTGGGTTCTAACCCGGTGGGGCGTAATAGTAATTCTTCACTCTTCACTGATAAAAACGCTCCCCACTCCCGCAACAACCGCATGCTGTAGATTTCCGGCTCTAAGTTGTAGTCGAGCAGGGCGGCAAACGTTTCCGGGGCCGGATTCATGACCATAATGGGCAGGTCAATCCCATTTTGCCGGAGTGATACGCCTTCATCGGCATAGGCAACAGCCAGATAATCGACCCGGTGAAACTGAAGTAATTGAGCCACTTCGGCGCTGCCACTCCCGTAGGCGAAGGCCTTGACCATCACCATCAGTTTGGTATCTCCACCTACTTTCTCACGATAATAATTCAGGTTATGAGTCAGTGCATCTAAATTAATTTCGAGCACGGTTCCATGCACTTTCCGCTCCAGCCGATGCACAATTCGCTCGAAGGAAAACGGCCGGGCGCCTTTCACCAATACGGTACTGTCGCGCAATTCATGAAAGGAGAATCGGGTCAGAAACTCGTCGGTGCTGGCGTAAAACAGGCTGTTATCAGGAAAGAACTGCGTATTTCGACTCACAACGGGTCCGATGCCCACAAACTGCGCTACGCCATTCGCCCGCATCAGGTCGGCTACCTGTGCATACAAATCAGCTTCGGGTTGTCCCGTTTGCAATACATCCGACAGAATAACTACCCGACGGCTGCGGGTACTTTGCTGATGGAGAAAACTTAACGCCAGTTGGAGTCCGGCAATATCGTTGTTGTATGAATCATCAATTAGCTGGCAATTATTGATTCCCTCCTTCTGCTCTAAGCGCATCGAAACAGGCCGCAACCGATTCAGGCGGGCTTGCAGTTCGTTCGGCTCCCAGCTACGCAGCGTGAGAAGGGTAACCAAGCAATGCATAAGGTTCTCGACGGACGCCCGATCGGTAAAGGGTAATGTAAGCGCCAATTGGCCTGCCTGATTCGCCAGACTTAGTCGATTCTGGCGAAGCGTCGCCTGATACGTAGCCGGTTTGCCGGTCAACGACCAGCTAATCAGCCTCATATCGGGGTTTACTGCTTTGAGCAACAGGTTTATCTCCTCGCCAATATCTTCATAATCAGTACAGTAGATAAGCGTACTGGCATGGATAAACAAACGCAATTTCTCCGCAATCTTCTGCTTACGAGTCCGAAAGCCCTCATCATGCGCCGTACCAATGTTGGTAAAAATGCCGATGGTTGGCCGGATAATGGCTTCCAGCGCCTGCATCTCGTGCGATTTGGAAATGCCAGCCTCAAAGATGCTCAGCGTGTGACTCTCGTTTAGCGTATGCACCGACAACGGCACACCCAACTGCGAATTGTAACTTTTTGGGCTTTTCGCCACCACAAAATCATCGGCCAGCAACTGCGCCAGCCACTCCTTTACGATGGTTTTTCCGTTACTGCCGGTAATGCCAATAACCGGAATCCGAAATTGCTGGCGATGTTCAGCGGCCAGCGTTTGCAGCGTCTTCAAACTGCTGTCCACCTCTATGAACTCAGCGTCGGGGTAAGTCGCCAGCTCCGCCCGGCGGTCGGCGGTGAGGGCGGCTCGCTCTACCACGAACTGGCGAACGCCTTTCCGATACAGGTCGCCGATGAAATTGTGTCCGTCGTGGTGTTCGCCCTGAATGGCAAAAAAAACAGCGTCGCCGACCGCCCCGCTTACCTGCCGGGAGTCAGTAAACCACTGAGAATGAAGGTGAAGCTTCTTCTTTATCATAGGAAAAACGGATATCACATCCAGCCGCGCCGTTTGAAGTAAATAATTTCACCAATGGCAATGATGGTCATGGCAAACAGAACCCAAAAATAGCCCGTTGGCGAACGCAGTTCCGGCATGTTCTCGAAGTTCATGCCATAAATACCGGCAATAAATGTGAGCGGAATGAATATAGCCGACACAATCGTCAGGGTTTTCATCACCGAGTTCATGCGGTTACTCACGATGGAGTAATACACATCCATCAGCCCGGAAATCAGTTCGCGGTAAGAATCGAGGGTTTCAATAATCTGGTTGATGTGATCGGCCAGATCGCGCAGGTAGGGCAATGTACTGTGCTGAATCAAATCGGATTCCTCCCGAAGCAGAGTATTAAGGATTTCACGTACTGGATGAACCGTTCGGCGAATGAAAGCCAGTTCGCGCTTGAGTTTATACAACGTCGCGAGGGTTGTTTGATTAGCCCGCTCGGCCACGATTTCTTCTTCCAGCTCATCCATTTTCTCTCCAATTCGCTCCGTGATGAGCAGATAGTGGTCGATAATCACATCCATCAGGGCGTAAAGCAGGTAGTCGGCTCCGTTGCGCCGAGTTTTCCCCGACGACGCCTTGATGCGCTCAATGACCGGCTCGAAAATGTCTTTAGTTCGCTCTTCCTGAAACGAAATCAGGTAGTTTTTGCCCAGTACAAAACTAATGTGTTCCACATCAATCTCCTGCCGGGAGCGGCTGTGATGCAGCATTTTGAGGGTAACAAATACCACCGGTTCAACCGGACCGACAGGCGCAGCGTCGCCATTGCGGGCCGGGCTTTCATCATATACGTCGATTTTGGGTTTTTGCTCGACGTTCATCACGTCTTCCAGCAAAAGCGGATGGAGATGGTATTGCCTGCCCAGCGCGTCTACTACTTTCGGTTCATGAATACCATCCACATCGACCCAGTTCACAAAAGGGGCTTCGGGGCCCGGTAACCGACACGCGCTCAGCTTGCTACTGTCATCAATCCGATAATCGGTGGCATTGTAGTCAATGCGTTTAATTTTAGTGGCGTGTTCAATCTCCTCACCCACATAGGTAAGTGTGCCGGGCGAAGTGCCGAGTGTTTTCTCGGCTGAGCGATACCGTCGGTGTTTCGACATAAAACAACCCTGCTTTACTTTTTTGGGTCAAAGATAAACCAACTGCACGGCGCGTTGTCAATAGGTCAGAAAATCGTATCTTACGCTATGTTCCGCTCCATTTTATTTATCGGTACGACAGCCATTTTATTGGGCGCATGCAGCAGTGGCAAAACTGCCTTCAACCGGCGTAAGTTCGATGTGGCGGTTCAAAAAGCCTCGCAACGGCTTCAGCAACGCCCCGGCCTGAATAAGCGTGGTCACACCACCGCCACATGGGTGTTGCAACAGGCATTCAAACAGGCGTATGAACTGCACCAAAGCGCCATTCGGCGGTTATCGGCTCCAGCTAATACAGACCCGTTTCGCTGGGAAGTTGTTTATCGGGAATACGAACAACTTCAAACCCTCACCGATAATGCCCGGCGTGGATTCGCCCGGCGTGGATTCGCCCGGTCGGTGCGCCGAACCGGTGGATTCGCGAATACGTGCGACACCTGCACGACATGGTTAGCCACTTACCCAGCCTCCTATCAGGATCGTCAGCGGGATATTCGCCAACTCGCTGCCGCCGACCGCTATGAAGCCGCCGAGCAGGCGTTTGCGTATCGGGAAGAGAATCGACTGGCCGCTAAAGACGCCTACCTGCACTATCGCAAAGCCAACGACTGGGTTCCCGATTACCGTCAGGCAAGCGCCAAAGCCGCCGATGCACTCCCGTTTGCCATTCTGCGCGTGGTCATAGAGCCGCTTTATCCCAGCCGTGAGATTAGTTTTAGTGACAATCAGGAACTGCAACGGTTGATTTTGGGGCAGATTCCTCGAAACGAAGCCCCTTCGACCTTTGTTCGACTGTATCCACCCGACGAGTTTGCCGGGGATGGCTATCCAATTCATCAGACTATTCAATTGCAGGTAACTGATTACTCGCCTTATAACGAGAGTAATACCTCGTCATCCACCACAGTGTACAGCAACCAACTCTATAAAGTGGGCGAAAAGAAAATCAACGATTCCACAAAAGTTGATATTATGGAGAAAGTAAGCGGCACGTTAACGACCTATCAGCGAACTATCAGAGCCGACCTTACGCTTCGGATACGGGCTGTGGATACCCAAACCGATAAAGTTTTGTGGGAAGAACCCGTTTGGGAAAGCCGAAGCTGGCAAACCGAGTGGCAGACGTTCAGTGGCGACGACCGGGCGTTGAACGGACACACGCTAACGACTGCCAACCCCTTTTCGCCCTCACGCTGGCAACTCTACGACAGCATGCGCGATGAACTGGCCGACGACGTGATTCGGCGATTGCGAACAAAGTATGCCTACGACTAACCAGCATTTTCAGGTTTGTGTATATTTGATTTTCGTAGCGTGGACTTCCAGTCCGCGTAGCCGTAGGCTAACTATGTAAAGGCTAAAAATCACTAACTACAACTTAGCCTACGGCTACGCGGACTGGAAGTCCACGCTACGAAAACCCTAAACAGTTCCTGCATCTCTTTCTCGACCAATGAAATTTCCCGTTCGTTCTATTATCAGTCTGCTCACGTTCTTTATTTCAATTCTGTCTTTACCTGTCTCGGCGCAGTCGTCCCAGCCGTATGTTATCATTGGCTACGTAACGGGTCATGGCTGGACAAAAGAGCAAATTGATGCCCAAAAACTCACGCACATCAATTACGCGTTTGCGGTTCCGGCTCAGAACGGCGAACTGGCCCCGCTGAAAGCAACGGATGAAGCCAATCTGGCCGCTCTGACTTCGCTGAGAGCCAACAATAAAAACCTGAAAATTCTGATTTCGGTGGGTGGCTGGGGCGGCTGTAAATACTTTTCCGACGCGGCCTTAACCGATGCATCGCGCCGAACGTTTGCTAACAGTGCCGTTGCCCTGCTCAAAAAACACAAACTCGATGGGGTCGATATTGACTGGGAATACCCCGATCAGGTCGGCGCAGGCAACATCTTCCGCCCCGAAGACAAGCAAAATTATACGCTGTTTCTGAAAGCCATCCGCGATGGGTTAGACGAACAGGGCAAGATTGACAAGCGCACCGGAGCCAATCATTACCTGCTGACAGCCGCTACCGGGGGCGATACGGCCTTTGTGAATCATACCGAACTGGGCAACGCGCAGAAATACCTCGATTACGTCAATATCATGACGTATGACCTCTATCATGGTAACGATAAACAGACTGGTCACCACAGCCCGCTCTATCAATCGGATAAAGCGCCCCATGCCCGCAATGGCAGCGCGGTGGCCGTAGAAGACCACATCCGGGCGGGTGTACCGGCCAGCAAAATCGTGTTGGGTCTTCCATTCTATGGCCGGGGCTGGTCCGACGCGAACGACCAGAATAAAGGCCTCTATCAACCGGCTACGGGTAAGCACTATTTCATTAGTTACGACGAACTGGTGGCTAAATACATTAATAAAAATGGCTTTACTCGCTACTGGGATGCCGAAGCTAAATCGCCCTATTTGTGGAACCCAACCACCCACACGTTTATTTCGTATGCCGACGTCGACTCGTTTAAACCGAAGCTGGAGTACGTCAAATCGAAACGCTTAGCGGGTGTCATGTTCTGGGAATACATCTATGACCTGCAACAGAAAAGCGTTCTTCTGAATGCACTGGTGGATGGGTTGAAACAATAATGGTTGCCTGTCTATGCTGCTTACCGATTCTCCAGCCCTGGTTCATCTCGCACAGGACCCTGTGATGGCCCACCTGATTGCCGAAACCCCCGCGCCCAAGATTTTTAACGACTATGCCGACGACCGTGCGACGGACCGTGTGTACATAGCGTTACTGGAAAGTATTGTGTCTCAGCAGATTTCGGTAAAAGCTGCCGATGCTATTTTTGGCCGTTTCCGGGCGTTGTTCCCCAACAACTACCCCGCTGCCGACGCGCTGTTGCTGAAAACGACCGACGAACTTCGCAGCGCGGGGTTGTCGTTCCAGAAAATCAAGTACCTGCAAAGCGTGGCTGAGTTTTCGCAGCTTCAGTCGGGCGAGACCCCAGCCCTTTCCCGGGTCCATTTCGACACCATGACCGATGAAGAGATTGTACAGTACCTGCTTCCCATCAAAGGCGTAGGGCGCTGGACAGTCGAAATGCTGCTGATGTTTGTGCTGGACCGCCCCGATGTTTTCCCGATTGACGACTTAGTGATTCGCCAGCGAATGCTCCTCGCTTATCCCGAACAAACCAACGGCCTGACCGGTAAAGCGCTATACAAAGTGCTGCATGAAATTGCCGATCCCTGGCGACCCTACCGCACCACCGCCTGCCGCTATCTCTGGCGATGGAAACCGACTGTGTAGTCGTCAGTCGATAGTTGTTAGTCAAGAGTGGCTGGCGTAAGAACAAAAAACGTGCGTCAGCCACTCTCGACTAACGACTATCGACTGACGACTAATCTACAACCGCTTCACCTTTACCTTCACTTTCGATTTTACTTTGATGAGGAGTTGGACTCCGTCGGGGCGGATTACGATGCGTTGCGGCACTAACTGAAACGCATCAATATCTAAATCCGTTTTTTGGCCCGCCTTAGCCCGAGCAAATGCCGTTTCTATTTTTTCGGGAATTGTATCAATTTGCTGCCGAAGCGGAACAACCATCGCCGTTTGAATGGTATCGCGCAGGTGATCGTGCAGAAGCCAGTCGGCGGTGGCAAACAGACGCTCTTTAGTATCTACATCGAAATCAACCTCACGCATCCGCAGGGTATTCGTCAGGGTGTCGTAAGCCGGGATGCCATGAAAATACAACGTACCTTTCACGGCTCCGCTCACATCGGCCCGAAGAATCAGCTTTCGGCCGCTGCCATACACCGACGCACTTTTAATGGTCAGATTTCCACCCATCAGATCTAATTTTTGCTTCGTAAGCGTGCGAGTCAGCACATGATTCACGTCCGTATACGGAATAAAGGCAAGCACCTCTAAGCGCGACGCACTCGGAACCTCCCTCCGGCGCAATAGCCGGGGTAATCGCTCCAATGTGTCGATAACGGGTTTAGGGCCAATGCGGGTATCGACCCGAAAAGCAATCTGGATCGGTACGGTAATCTGGCGGGCGTTGCCATAAACGGGGGCGGCAGCAATACTGAACGGTTTTGGCAGCAGCCAGATATTTTCGGGCTGTTTCGCAATCCGCAGCGGCTTCTGCATATCCCGCCAGATTTTACCCACCTGCCGGTCCAGGCGAAGCCCCCGGTGAACGGCACGATCTATGGCCTGCTCAATGTCGGCCTTCCGCTTATCCAGAATACCTTCCGCAATTTTTTGTACGCTAATTTTTATGCCCAGCAGCCGAACCGTAGGTTTCAGCGTCCAGTGGTATTCTTCAAACGTTGCCTTGGTCAGCAGTCGCCAGTTAGGCCCAACGGCAACCGGGCTGGTGAAGTTTACCGCGAGCGCACACAGGGGGCGGCTTTTGCGCTTTTCGCTTTTACGAAGACCAATCGGATTAGTGTACCAAACCTGAAGAGGAGCCGAAAAAAAGACTCGTCGGTTTTCATACCGAATCTGCACCGGTCCTGTCCGTTCTACGCGCAGTCGCCAGGCTTCGCCCTTTTTGCCCTCGAAGGTTTCTTCGGTCACTAAGGTTGTGGATAAGGCCTTGTTAACCTTCTTCTCCAGGTCCCGGATATTGAACGTAATATTCCCCGCCATATACGACACGGGGTTTTCAATAGCTGGCTCAAATTCTTCGGCAGCCGGCACATCCGGGCGAACGCGGTTGCACCCGTCCGAACAGAGTATAACAACGAGTAAACAGAAAAGGCCGATAATTCGCTGAGCATTCATTGCAACAACAAACTATCGGCCCGCCAAAATGTTCTCGTGGCTAATTTTATACCTTTCTCCCAAACATCACATTTGTCTGTTTGTTATCTGCCGCGCACCCGCAGCCTTTGCCACAACCGGCCTGTTTAGCCGAGAAATTCCGGTATATCCGAAACCCCAGATAACCCACCGCAGCGGCAAAAACCAGAAAGATGATGAGTTCCTGCATGTAGAGATGTATGGTATAAGATGTATGATATAGGCTATATGGCTGGCGCGCAGGACATACATCCTATATCATACATCATACATCATACATATTTTTCCCTCCATCCGTTCCGTTCGGCCAGTCGATAAGCGTGCTGATAATGATGTTCGCAGTGCCAGGCATACAGTGCCACGAGTTCCTGCAAGGTAAACGTGCGCTGACTACCGGGGTGATAATACGTTCGTGCTAAATCGGCCTCGGTGAGCGACGATAGAATCGTTACCCAGCGTTGATGCAGGTTGCGAAGAATTACCAGCGACGGGGCAATATCGAGGGCTGAATCGGGTAGTTTGGCCCACTCGCCTTCTTCGTAGGGCGAAATGGTCGGGTTAGCTTCGGTTAACGCCCGCTTCGTGCGGACGTAAGCATTGATATGGCTGTCGGCGGTGTGATGAACCAACTGCCGAATGGTCCAGCCTTCGGGCCGGTAGGGTGTATCTAATCGGTCGTCGCCCCATTTGCCAACCAGTTCAGTCAGTTTTATGGGGAATTCGTCAATGACCGCAATGTGTTGTTGCGTATCATTGAGTGAGTACGATTTTCCGTAAATAAAATTGCCAATGGGGTAACGAAGCGAGTCGAGGTCGTGCATAGTTAGTAGTTTAATTAAAAAAGGTTGTTACACAGAGATGCACGGAGGAGCACAAAGATTCACAGAGAAAAGAGTTTTAATAAATTCTCTGTGAATCTCTATGCTCCTCCGCGTATCTCTGTGTAACAACCCCTTATTGCCAATATTCCTGAATTGCCTTAATTAGTTCGGGGTGCACCCCACAACCGGCAATCACATCACCCCGGAACAGGAACGCATCTCCCCCGTCGAAGTCGGTTACGATGCCGCCCGCTTCGCGCACGAGCAGCACGCCAGCCGCCATGTCCCACGAATGGAGGTTGTATTCATAAAAAGCTTCGAAGCGGCCAGCGGCTACATACGCCAGATCAATAGCCGCCGACCCCATCCGGCGCAGACCGTGTGTTTGCTGCATCAGCGACTCCAGAATTTGCAGGTATTTCTGCATCTGGTCGAAGCGGTAGTATGGAAATCCGGTGGCAATCAGGCTCTCACCCAATTGGGTGGCGGGCGAAACCGATAATTTGGTTCCGTTGCACCAGGCCCCTCCCCCCTGCCAGGCCGAAAAACATTCGTTGCGATTCGGGTCATAGACCACTCCGGCAATAGGCGTATTCCCCTGCGCCAGCCCAATACTGACCGAAAACACAGGTAAGCCATGAATAAAATTGGCGGTACCGTCGAGCGGGTCGATAATCCAGTTCAGCGCCGATTGATCGGCCTCCTGCCCGGTTGTGCCTTCTTCGGTAATGAAACCGGCTTCGGGCAGCAGTCGGCCCAATCGCTCAACCAACTGTTTTTCGGTTTCTTTATCGACGTAAGACACTAAGTTATTCAGCCCCTTATATTCGATGGCTTCGCGCTGAAACAGATTGCGTTCCTGGAGCAGAAATGCCCCAGCATCGGTGGCAATGGTACAGATTTCGCGGGTGAGGGCGGATAGATCGTGGTTCATTTAAATGCTATTCAGACCGTTCGTCGGCAGGTATTTCGTCGTCTTCGGGAATTAAGTCAATTCCTTCATAGATAGCGCCAACCGTTAATTCAACATTCAGACGGGGGAAAACAATTACATCCGCTGGTTCTTCATAAATCGAGTTAATCCATTCGGCAGTCTCTTCAATTCGGCTGAACAGTTCAACCGTCGTGCTATACTGATCGACCAGCATATAGTACCAAAGCGAAGGCATCTTGCGGTATTTCTGCCACTTAAATCCCCGATCTTTTCGCGCCGTTGACTTCGATAGCACTTCGACCAGAATGCGGGGCTGACGAATAATCAAATTATCCCCACGAAGGTCAATCGGATGACAGGTCAATACGACATCTGGATAAGGCATATAGATGCCTGACAGGACATCCACCTTCATGTTCTCAGAAAATACCCGACACCCCTTGCTTTTGGTGTGTGTCTTGATCAATTCTTTGACGTTGTCAATGAGCAGATTATGATTTACCGTTCCACCGGCCATCGCATAAATTTCACCGTTGTAAAACTCATGCCGTACCTCACTTTTTTCCTCCATTACAAGGTATTCATCCAGCGTATAGCGGTGAACTTGATTTTTCGGATAGGCTTGCATATCTCCCTTAAGTTTAAACAACTATTTCATAATCTCCCCCAACGCATTGTCATACAACTCTTTGGCTTCGGCAGTCGTGAGGATGCGTGTGTCGTCAATGACAAACCCATCAGCCGTGACGGTGCCTAAATGTCGGAATGGGATGATGCTGTCTTCCAGATAGCCCTTTACGTGCTGATGCTGTTCAGGAGAAATTGAAATGACAACCCGGCTCTGGCTTTCGCCAAAGAGGAACGAGTCTGTCCGGTGACGCGTATCAATGCCAATCGTAAATCCTTTATTGCCCATCATTGCCGACTCGGCCAGTGCCACAAACAATCCGCCATCCGACACGTCGTGCGCCGATTGCAGCCAGCCGTTGCGAATCATGGTTTTAATGCCTTCCTGCACCCGCCATTCGGTCTCGAAATCAAAGTCGGGCGCGGGCGAGGCTTTGATGCCTTTGTAAGAATACAAATATTCCGACGACGCAATGTCGTTGGTTGACGGGCCGACGAGATAAATCATATCTCCTTCGTTTTTAAAATCCAGCGTCATACGGTGGGCCGGGTTTTCCATCAGACCCAGCATCCCGATGGTCGGCGTGGGGAACACCGGCCCGTCGTCGGAGCTTTGGTTGTAAAAACTTACGTTACCGCCCGTGACGGGTGTGCTGAACCGGCGGCAGGCTTCGCCCATGCCCTGCACGGCCTCCACAAACTGCCAGTACACTTCCGGCACATAGGGGTTGCCGAAGTTGAGGTTGTTGGTTACGGCCAGCGGCTCGCCCCCGGAGCAAACAATGTTACGGCAGGCTTCGGCTACGGCAATCATAGCGCCCTGGCGCGGGTTGGCGTTCACGTAGCGACTGTTGCAGTCCACCGTAATGACGATTGACTTATCCGTTCCCTTCACGCGTACCACAGCCGCATCCGAAGGCGCGTTGGTGCTGCGGTTGGCCGTGCCCACCATCGAGTCGTATTGCTCATAGACCCACTTGCGCGAGCAGATGTTCGGGTGGGCGAGCAGGTGTTCGGCTACTTTCTTAATCTCGCTGGTTTCCAGATCGTCTACGTCAGCGTAATTAAAGCTGGCATATTCTTTTATGTAGGCTGGTTCGGTGTACTCGCGGTGGTATTGGGGCGCTCCACCGCCCAGCACGAGGTCATAGGCCGGTACATCGGCCACCAGTTCGCCATAACGATAGAAATGAATCCGGCCCAGGTCGTTTTCTCCGGGAGCCGTCACCTCGCCAATCTGGGCGCAGTTCAAATCCCACTTATCGAAAATACCCTGAATAATGTGTTCTTTTCCTTTCTCGATCACCACCAGCATTCGCTCCTGCGACTCCGACAGCAGAATCTCAAACGGAGCCATATTGGTCTGGCGCGTAGGCACTTTATCGAGGTCGATAATCATGCCGTGTTCGCCCTTCGCGCTCATTTCGGAAGTCGAGCAGATAATACCAGCCGCGCCCATATCCTGAATGCCAATCACGTAGCCCGTAGCGATAATCTCCAGCGTGGCTTCGAGCAGCAGTTTCTCCATGAACGGATCGCCCACCTGAACGGCAGGCAGTTTATCGGTCGAAGCCGCCGAAATATCTTCCGACGCGAACGTGGCCCCGTGAATACCGTCTTTGCCCGTTGCCGAGCCGACAATAAACACCGGATTACCAACGCCGTATGATGTTGCTTTCGCCGATTTACCCACCTCTACGATCCCCGCCGAGAAGGCATTCACGAGCGGGTTGGTGTTATAGGACTCATCGAAATACAATTCTCCACCCACGGTCGGGATGCCAAACGCGTTGCCGTAATCGCCGATTCCTTTTACGACACCCCGCAGCAATCGCTTGGTTTTGGCCAGACTCAAATCGCCGAAACGCAGGGAGTTCAGTTGGGCAATGGGCCGGGCACCCATCGTAAAAATATCGCGGTTGATGCCGCCCACGCCCGTTGCCGCGCCCTGATAAGGCTCCAGAGCCGAGGGATGGTTATGTGACTCAATCTTGAACGAACAGGCCAGCCCATCGCCAATGTCCACCAGCCCGGCATTCTCTTCCCCGGCTTTGGCCAGCATCCGGTCCGAATCGCGGGGCAGGGTTTTGAGCCAGACAATGGAGTTTTTATAGGAACAGTGCTCCGACCACATCACCGAGAAAATACTCAGTTCGGTGAAGTTGGGCTGTCGACCCAGAATCTGGCAAATGCGGTCGTATTCGTCGGGAAGCAGGCCCAGTTTGCGGGCGGTTTCAACAGTTGGGAGAGATTCGGTTGCGTCCATATTATTGAATTGTGATTGAGCGAATGAGTGAATGAGTGAATAGCTGGCGCAAGCGTAGTCAGCCGGATGGTATTCACTCAATCACTCATTCACGCATTCACTCATTAAATACCGCCCAAAATTAGGCTTTTTGCCCCAAATTGCCCCGACATGGGTTGACAAATATCAAAAGGGGCGTATATTTGCACCCAGAAAGAGAGATGGCAGAGTGGTCGATTGCGTCGGTCTTGAAAACCGAAGACTGTAACAGGTCCGGGGGTTCGAATCCCTCTCTCTCTGCGAAAGTCCCGCCCATTTCCCGGCGGGACTTTTTTCA